>ENA-UABL01000652-UABL01000652.1-human-gut-metagenome-genome-assembly--contig:-NODE-652-length-11797-cov-8.623148_pt1 | contig 11797 bp, 10 predicted proteins | sample MGYA00243867_ERZ654201 | MGnify/ENA primary metagenome ERZ654201 (study PRJEB26926, sample SAMN06165157) | human gut metagenome | biome: ENVO:00009003; feature: ENVO:2100002; material: ENVO:00002003... | reverse complement strand
TTCTTCGGCAGCGTCAGATGTGTATAAGAGACAGGATGCAAGGAAGTGGATACTACTTTTAGCGGCACTGGCCGCTTGTTTGCCTTTCTGTGCGTTATGGACGGAGGTATAGACATTTTTTTTGAAGTACCCTGCGGCCTGAGCCTTGCGCTTCGCCTCTACCGTGTTCGCCGCCTTCTTCGCGGACTTCTTCTCGGAGAGCTTTCCGAGGCTCTTATCCGATGAGAGGGGGTTCTTTCCGCCGAGGCGCTTCTTCACGCCCTTCACGACATGGTAACCGGTCCTCGCGCCATCGTATACGTTATCCACACCCTCAAGCTCGGAACCTTGAAGGGCGTTGCTCACCGCACCTCTTGCGGCTGCCTTACCGGCACCTTTCACCGCGCCCTTGATGTCGAGGGACGCGGACTTGCCGCTGATGCGCCTGCCGATGGCGCGACCTGCGCGGTACGCGCCTTTTCCGCTGTTGTAGAGGTCGTCCGCACCCTCAAGCTCGGAGCCTTCCAGAGCGCCGTGAACGGCATTGTGCGCCATGACGGCGGCACCGGCTTTCCCGGCCCTGCTCTTTGGAGATGCCCCATTAGATGCGGAACCGCCTTTGCCGCCTTTCCTGCCGTTGGTGACGGCGGCGAGGGCGGCGCTGGTGGCACCGCCCGTCGATGCCCTCTTGCCGACTGAGTAGAGGCCGCTCTTCAACGACTTCTCGCTCTTGTCGGCGCGGTCCACGATGCCGGTGTTGACGGCATCCGTCAACTCCGTCTGCAACAGGGATTGCGACATGTCCTGCTTCTGGCCGGATGTCGATACGAAATCAGATGGCTTCATTGACGTTCACCGTCCTTTCCCGGCTTAGATGACCTTGCCGTCCTTCTTCTTGGAGCCGATATTCAGCTCCTTGGTCTCGTTGGGGTTGGTGCTGAACAGGTCGTAGAGCACGTTGCCCGACGGGAACTTGCCGCGAATCGGCACACGCGCGTTGCCCGCGATGAGCAGGCCGTCACCGGCCTCGGCGGACTCGTCGATGCACTCCTCCTCCTGCTCGGAGAGGTTCAGCAGCTCCACCCAGCGCATGCGGTCGAGCGGGGACTGCTTGAGCAGCATGATGAAGTCGGCGTTGAGCACGATGTTCTGCGCGGCCTCGTTGTTGAGCATCGCCACCGCGTTCTGGGTGATGCCCGTCAGCAGCAGGCCGAACTTGCGGCCCTCGTTGGAGAAGCGCGAGAAGTAGTTGAGCACCGTCGGGTAGGCGAAGAGCGACTGCATCTCCTCGACGTAGAGCCACGTGCGGACGTTGCGCTTGGCGTTGAAGTACATGCGGTTTCGCACGGCCTCGCAGACGTTTATGAGGGCGAAGACCAGCATGGAGTCCGGCAGGTCCTTCAAGTTGAAGTCAACGATGCGGGTGTTGAAGTCCACGTTGGACTGGCGGTTGAAGAAGTCCATGGAACCCTTGACGAAGCGCTCGTAGCGCAGCGCGATGGTCTGCGCCTGATGCTCGGGCTGCTCAAGGGCGATGTCGTAGAAGTCCTGCAATGTCGGCGGGAGGCCGTCACCGCGCTCCTCGGCACGTTGGAACGCAAGCTCCACGCAGCGCTGGATGATGGACTGGTCAACCTCGGAGAGGGACTGCCCGGACTCGGCGGCGGAGGCACCCGCCTGCGCCAGCATCGCGTCGATTTTGAACGCAATCTGCTCGGTGCGGGGCATGTGCTCCACGGAAACCGTGTCGAAGGGGTTCAGGAACGTATCGGTGCCCACGCCGAAATGGTAGGTGGTGCCGCCGTAACGGTCGGCGATGGCCGTGTACTCACCGGCGCGGTCGATGACGTAAATCTCGTCCGTCGGGTTGGAGAAGATGGTGCCGGTCATCTCGGTCTTGGTGAACATGCCCTTGCCCGAACCCGTCTTGCCGCAGACGAAGCCCATGGGGCTGGTCAGCTTCTTGCGGTTGCACATGACGAGGTTGCGGGAGTGCTTGTTCTGGCCGTAGTAGTTTCCACCGGCATCGTCAAGCTCCTGCGTCGCGAAGGGCACGAGGATGGCGACCTGCGCGGTGGTGAACATGCGGCTAATCTCGACGTGGTTGTGGCCGAGGGGCAGCACGGAGTTGAGGCCCCGGCGCTGTCGGTAGTCGTAGGTGTCCACCTCGATGGAGTTTTGCCGCGCGGTGGAGATGATGCGCATGACCTGAGCGTCGAGCTGCTGTTTGCTCTCAGCGTAGGTGTAAATCAAGCCGGTGAAGACGTAGAGGCGCTGGTTCTTGTTCTGCAAGTGGTCGAGAACGTCTTCCGTCTCCTCCTTGGAATACTTGAGTTCCTGCGGCAGGATGGAGAAGTCGTAGCCCTTGTTCACGGCGCTGCGCTGCTCCTCGATTATCTCCTTGTCAATCCACGCGCTGCGGGTGCGGACGAAGTTGATGGCCTTGGACTTGTCCATCGGCTGCACGAACCACGTGACCGCCATGGGGATGGGAAGGTCAACGATGTCTGCCAGCGCACGGTCGGAAAGCTCGGAACCGAACTTCTTCATGACGAGGACCTGCCCGTACACGCCGTTATCCAGCTTGAAGCAGTCGTTGAACATGCCGTCCGGCCGCCAGTCAATCTGCGTCGGGGCGATGCAGTCCTTGGTGGTCTGCACGCGCTTGGCGGAGATGTCCTTCTGGTAGTCGAAGTAGAACGGCTTGTAGGGGTTCAGGAGCGAATGGATGACCGACAAACGCTGGGTGCCGTTCATCAGGTGGGCCTTGGACCCCATGGAGTTGAGGATGCGGCTGGATTCCGTCTCGATGCGGGAGAGTTGGCGTGCCGCGTCGTCCGCCGTCTCGGCTGTGACCGAATAGGTCAGGTAGCGGTTGCGGCGGATGTTGGACACGCCCTCGCGCACCTTGTCGTTCAGGATGTCATTGAACACCTGTGCATCGTTGCGTGCGGCGTCGTTGCCCTGACGGGCGACATCGAAGAACTTGCGGTTGCCGACCTCCTCCTTGAGCAGCGGCGTGTTGATGACGCTCATCTGGACCAGCGTGTTCGCGCCGAACTGGTCGTACAGGCGCGTGAGCGCGGAGAACATGGATTTCTGCTGCTCGTCGCGCACGGAGTGGTAGCTGGTATCCCCGAAGGAGATGGAGGAGGAGAACAGGCCCTCCTCGACCTCGCAGATGCCGTCTTGATACATGCGGTTGTAGCCGATGTAGTTCACCACGTCCTTCGCGCCCTCGCGCTTGCGGCGTGCGTCCGCCGTCTTCGAGGTGAGTTCCTTGTCGCGGTCCTTGAGTTGGGACTTCACGGACGTGTAGCTCTTGCGGGCCTCCTTCTCGGCCAGCTTCGCCTCCTTCTTGAGGCGTGCGACCTCACGCTTGGCCTGCCTCTTCTCCTTGCGGGACATCTTCTTGCCAGCCACGGTGGGGGTACCGGCGACGGAGCCGAGCGCAGCCACATCGACCGAGCCGTTATCGGCATCCATGGGACGGTCGTTGCCGAACCCCTCCCCGGAGGTGTGGACGAACTGCTCGATGTCGAAGTTCGCCTCGGTGTCAGTTGATGACGCGTCCCGCACGGGGGGAGTAGGCTTCGATTCCCTTGAGGCTGCATTGCTTTCGATAGTGTTTCCCATAGACCCTTCCTTTCTTGACGTTCTTCCCATCGGGCGAGCCGATGAGACCGCTGAGTTGCATAGAGGGGACGTAGAAGACGCGCTCCACGCCGAAGTTCGCCTTGAGCCAGAGTGCGACGAACTGCTCGAAGGGCATCCCCTTCGGGCGGATGAAGCCGCAGCACCAGAACGGGAGGCTCACGGCGTAGATGAGCATCATGTTGTCGCCGACGTTCCAGCCCAACACGAAGTAGATGTAGAGGCCGGTGAGGACGGAGCAACCGAGCGCCCCCGCGATTGACGCGAGGGTGCGCCCGGTCATCTTGCCCACGACCTTGGGCTGGTACTCGGCGATGTCCTTATGTACCGCTACGGATAGCATATAGGCACCGCCCCTTTCCTAGAGTCCGCCCGCCCAACCGGTGTTGAGCTGGCCGAAGTAGATGGCGGCACCCACGACGATGGCACCGCCGACAATCATGGCGATGGCACCGGAGAGCTGGCCTCCGCCGCCCTGCATGCCGTCCTTGATGGTCATGCCGAGGTTGATGAGGCCGAAGACGACGAGCACGCCGCCGAGGAACGTCACGCCCTGCGTGAGCATGTTCACTGCGTTATCGAGCATAGTTGTTTACTTCCTTTCTGATTCAGTCTATTGAGTGTCTGCATACACGCGGCCTAGAAGCCCGTGAAGCCGTAGATGGCCGCGAACCCGGTCACGGTGGCACCGGCGGCAATCATGGCGATGGCCTTCCGAAGTTCGCCGCCTCCCGCTCGCGCCCCGTCCCTCAGATTCATCCCGAGGTAAAGGAGGCCGAGGAAGATGACCGTGCAGCCTATGTAGGCGATGGGCTTCGCGGCGAGCCTGACGAGTTCTTCCAATGTCCTTTCACCGTCCTCTCCTTTCTTGCCCGTGAGCCGCATACGCGGCGCACCGCCGGAAGCGGATGCGCCGCCGAGTCAACATAGATTATAACCGCTTGCGAAAGCGGCTCGGAAAATCACCGCTTCTCGCCGGTATCGCCGTCATCATGGTCGTCATACGGCTCGCATCCGCCCTCCAAGTAGCGCTTGAAGTCGAACGGCTTGTCGTGCAAGCGCTTTGGGTTGCGCTTGTCCACGATGTAGCAGTAGCGCTTGTGGGTGTGCGGGTCGAACTTGTCGTCCATGAGCGGGTTGGTGCCCGCGATGAGCAGGATTGCCTTCCTGCGGCTCATCTTGCCGATTTCCGCCGCGTCGATGAGGTCGCGGCCCTGTATCTGCAAGTTCTTAGAGGCTGACCCTGACTGTCCTGTACTCTCCCCGTAGGTCATCTGGTTGATGGTCTGCTTGCCAATCATCTCCGCGATTTCCTTGTTGGTGGAGTTCGACTTGCCGCCGAGGAACAGGGTGGAGTCGCAGCAGTCCACGATGGTCTGCGCCTTCTTGTCGTACTTCGATTCGAGCTGGGACATGGATTGCAGGATGATGGTGATGCCGATGTTGCGGGAGCGCGTGACGGCGATGGTCTCCTCAATCTGCGGGATGGTCCCGATGTTCGCGAACTCATCGAAGATGAAGTGGACCGGGGTGGGCAGCTTGCCGCCGTAGTCGGTGAGCGCCTTGCGGCAGAGTTGGTCGATGCACTGCCACATCATGATGGCGAACAGGAAGGAGAGCGTCTTGTCGGTATCCGAGAGGATGCCGAAGACCGCCACCTTCGCGTCCGGGTCGCCCAGCGTGTCAAGCTCCATCTCATCGTATTCGAGCAGGCTGCGCACACCGGCGGTGGCGATGGGGGCGAGGCGCACGTTGCAGGAGATGATGATGGACTTGAGGGTCTTGCCCGCCGCGACCTTGAAGTTCTTGTAGTTCATCAGCGCGAAGTCCTCATCGGGCGACAGACCGCCGCAGTCGGCGGGACGCACGCCGTCGGAGTTGCGCTTGAGGTTGGTCGGCTCCCATGACCAGTCCGAGTCTCCGGTCGCGTTGCCCCCGAAGTTGCGGGAGAGGCCGGAGACGCCCATCGACGGCGCGGGGGCACCGCCCTCGCTCGGGATGTAGCGCTTGCCCTCCTCGATTTGGAGGAACAGCAGGTCGAGCGGGGACTTGAAGTTCTCATCGTTCTCTCGGGCCTCGGCCATGGAGAGCAGCGTCAGCAGGTTCGACAGGTTGTAGTCCTCCGGCGGGAACCAGTCGCGCAAGAGGGCGATAAGCGAGGTGTACAGCATCTTCTCCGAGTTCTCCCAGAAGGGGTCTCCCGCCTTGCCGTCGCCGTTGGTGTTCATGATGTAGCAGTTGACGAAGGAGAGGATGTCGGTGTCTGTCTTCACGTACTTGAGCGGGTTGTAGTGCATGGACTCATCGAGGTTGATGGTGTTGAACGACTTCACCTTGTAGCCGTTGTCCGTGAACAGGAACCCAGCGTCCTTGAGGAGCGTGCCCTTGGGGTCGGTGATGAAGTAGCTCGTGTTGAGCTGGCAGATGTTCGGAGTGACGTAGTTGAACGTCTTGCCGGAGCCGGAGCCGCCCACGACCAGCACGTTCAGGTTGCGGTCGAGTTCTGGGTTGAACTTGGGGCGGTGCAGGGCGAGGCCGAAGTTCTGCGTGAAGATGAGGTTGTTGTCCTCCGTGGTGAGGTCTCGGAACTGCTTGCCCTCTTTGAGCGTGCCCCAGCGTGCCGAACCGCTCTCCTCACCGGCGCGGAAGTTGCCCACGAAGGCGAGGTAGCGCAGCCAGAAGAGCCATACGATGATGCACATGGTCAGGCCCGCCAGCATGGCGTTGGGGGACATGTCGAGATGAGTGGGTGTATCGGCGATGAGGGGCCACATGAGGGCGAAGCCATCTCCCCAGTGCTCGAAGAACTGCCCGCCGAGGGACGCCACCGCCTCCCAATAGCGATTTCCAAGATAGAAACCTACGACGGAGACCAACAGCGTCACCAAAGCCGAGGTCGCGACCTTCTTGTTGATTTCAGGGTTTCCCTTGCTTTGAGCCATAAGCGACCCTCCTTCCTAACCCTCGCGACCCGGCAGGGCACGGGAGAGCGAGACGGCGATGGAGGCGCGGGTGGTCGGCGCGGTGCCCTGCGCGAAGCGCTTGTAGCAGCCGAGGCAGAAATCCTCCTCGGGTCGGATGCCGTTGGTGTCGCGGGGGCAGGTGCCGTCGTTGCGCTCAAGAGCCGTCGGCTCCCAACTCATGGTGATGCCGTCCGCGCTGATGACGCGCTTGCAGCCCGACTCTATCTCGTAGAACAGGTCCCCGAGGTCGGTGGTGGCTGAACCCGGTGCGGAGGGATGCGCCGCGTCGAGGAGCGCCTTGAGGTTTCCGACCGTCCGCTGCTCATATGAGCACCAATCGCGCAGGTAGCCGAGACAGGCGTAGAGGAGCTGCCTCGCGCTGTTCTTGAAAGCCGCGTCCCCGTCGCACTCATCGCGCAGGACGCTGGCGCTTATCACCGCATCGGCGATGGCCTCGATGTCGCTGTCGGACTCCATGGCCTGCAAGGGGTTCGCCGCAAGGCGCTCCGGCAGATACTCGTTCATGTGGGTCATATCAGGCTCCCTTCTAGCGCTCTTGCTGGAACTTGTCGGAGATGTCGCGGTCGTGGGAGTCGTTGGTCGGCGAGAGCTGCTTGCTCGCGGCGCTATTCTCATCGGCCTTGGATTTGAAGTTGTAGCTCTCCCGGCTCCGGTCGGATTGGCCACGCACCATGGATGGGGAAATGTCAGTGCCGTTTTGCTCGCGTTCCAGCTTCAACGTCTTGGTGTCGGTATCCATGCCATCATGCGATTTGATGTTCTGGTCGAGCGAGGGGGTCCTGCCGTCCGTGTCGAGGGAGCCGTCGATTGCCGGGGGAGTTGGCGGGTTCGGCGGGTCGTTGCGCCCATCATCGAACTCGATACCCAGTTCCTCCGGCGTGAGACCAGGGAATCGCGCCTCCACTGCCTTGATGACATCTTGCTTGTACTTCTGGTCAACGACGAACCCCATCTTGCCGTCCGCGCGGTCAAGTGTCTGGATACCGCGCTCCTCAAGGTCGCTGCGCACGGAGTTGCAGATGAGGTTCAGGTCCTTCTGCGGTGGGATGGGCGAATGAGCGTGGTTGAGCGAGTCTATGCCACTCGGCTCCTTGGGAGTGTTCTTCTCGAACCAATCGAGGGTGGCATCGCACTGGTACTTCTCACCCGCGAGGGTCTTTGCATTGACGGGCCAGTCCATGTCCTTATCGAACTTGAGTATTTCGCCGTCCTTGCCTTGACGGCCCTCATAGAACTGCAACTCTCCGTCATCATTGAGGCGGGTACCTATGCCGTTTTCGGCGAGTATCGCCTTGAAATCCTCCAAGTCACGGCACTGCTCGCGTGCTGCGAGCACCTTGTCGCGGATGAGAGCAGTATGGTTGTACGGGTCGTTGGCGAGGTCATGTACGACCTGCTCACTGTGATTGGATGTCGGCGTTTCGCCGATGGAGTCCTTCTCGGGCGGAGTATTACGGGTGTCGCGGTCGGGTTCGCGGGTATTTTCGGTATGGGGTAGGTCCGGCATGTTCTTGACAAGTTTGAAACCCTTTGGTGGCTTGCTGGGCAACGGCTTTCCCTTAGCCAGAAGCTCCGCGATTTCTCGATTTTTCAGCGTGGTCATGACTTCGGAGAACTGAGGTACGCAATCTTGCAGCTTTTTTAGGTCCTCTTTTACGAAAACGATATATCCGTTGTCGTTACCATCCGAGAGCGCGGCAGCAAAGACATCGTTCTCCTTGCAGACTTGTGCAAAATATGCGGCGTCATTCTTATTGCCGAACGGTACGCAAGCCTGTTCTTTATTTGCCATTGCTTTGGCAAGATAAGCAGCCTCTTCCTTTGAGAGTCCCATCCTCTCAGCTCTTGCTTGATACCAGCCTAAAACAGTTTGATGTACAAGGGTCTTCGCATACTCTTGCATCAGATTCTCGGCATTACGCTCCATGAACCTGAATAGCATCTCGCCTACGTCGTCTCCAAAATCTTGCGCCATGGTCCTCTTCCTTTCTACTCGTGGACGCAGCGGGGCGCGGATGTCCCGACACCCCTTTCGTCGCATTATATCCGAGCACCCCGTCGGTGCCCCACATCCCATACACGCAGGCAGGGGAGTGGGTTGCCAATTAGGGAGATGGAAGAGGGTAGATGGTGTGCATCGAATGTCATCTAACGCCATCAGAGGTAATCTACGGTAATCATCGCTCATTTTTTTCAGTCCAGTACGGTGCTTGAAAGTAAAGCATCTCCACGTCTTCTACACATCTCTCCTTCTTAGAACCTTTTTCCCCGGCAAACGACCGGCGGCGTATCGTGTTCCTTGTGGAAAGGAGGAATCACGATGATTTCAGAAGAAGAGAAACTGGCGGTAGTCAAGATGTTCTGCGCCTATTGCAGGAAGACGCTTCGCAACGCGAGGACGGACATCATTCGCAAGCAGGCGCGGGAGGCGCGATGGGAGACCGTGTTCTCCGACATGCACGAGAGCGAGCTGAACAGGCTGGCCTCACCCGATGCCCTCATATCGGAGGAGGTCGTGTTCGAGGTGGTTGGTCGGGAGGTCGTGGTGATGGACACCGTTCTCGCCGATGCCATCCATGGCCTCTCCAAAGGCGACCAAGCCATCGTCCTGCTCTACTACTTCGCGGAGTGGACGGACAGGCGCATCGCCGAGGAGCTTGGGTGCCCTCGCTCCACGGTCCAATTCAGGCGCTCGAAGGCGCTCCTCGCGCTGAGGACGCGTTTAGAGGAGGTGATTGGCGATGATGAGCTATGAGGTGATGGTCGCGGCGGTCTCAGGCGACCCCGTTGCCATGCAGAAGGTCCTCGCCTACTTCGACGGTTACATGGACCAGCTCTGCACGCACGCCTTCCTCGATGAGTCCGGGCGCGTCGAGTACGGGGTCGATACCCTGAGAAAGACGCAGCTCCAAGGAAAGCTGCTCGCCGCGATGCTGCGGTTCGAGCCGTGATGAGGAGGTGGGCGCATGGGCGCGAAGGACATACCCGTATGGGAGAAGTACACGCTCACCATCGAGGAAGCGGCCCGGTACTTCCGCATAGGCGAGGGCAAGCTGCGCCGCCTTGCCTCGGAGTTGCCGACGCCTGACTGGGTGGTGATGAACGGCAATCGCGTTCAGGTCAAACGCAAGGCGTTCGAGCGGTTCATCGACTCGACGGACGTGATTTAGAGGATGAAAAAGAGCCTTGGATATGCTATAATGGAAGTAGCATACCAAGGCTCTTTCCATATGGAAGGAGCGATATATGGATGTCACAGAAAAGACGGGACAACAGGAATAGGGTACTGAACACCGGCGAGAGCCAGAGGACCAACGGACTCTACGTCTTCAAATACATCGACAGGGACAAAAAACCGAAGTTCGTCTACTCATGGCGGCTGGTGGAGACCGACAGGCTCCCTGCCGGTAAGAGGCCGTGCAAGCCGCTGCGCGAGAAGGAGCACGAGATACGCCGTGACCTTGAGGACGGGATAGACCCCATCGGCAAGAAGATGACGGTCAGCCAGCTCTACGCGAAGTTCACGAGATGCCGCATCGACGTGCGCGAGGGGACGGAGAGGTCGAGGGCGCAGCTCAAGCGACTCCTCTTCGAGGATGCGATAGGCTCGCGGGAGATAGGCGGCGTGAAGCTGTCCGACGCGAAGGAATGGGCGCAGCGCATGAAGTCCAAGGGCTTCGCCTACTCCACCATCTCCAACCACAAGCGTTCGCTCAAGGCGGCGTTCTACTTGGCGATAGCCGATGACTGCATACGCAAGAACCCGTTCGATTTCAAGCTCGCGACCGTCATCAAGAGGGACGTGACGGAGAGGGAGCCGCTGAGTCGGGAACAGGTGGACGCGCTGCTCGGTTTCATGCGGTCGGATGCCGTCTACCACAGGTACATCGACGAGGTGGTCATCCTCCTCGGGACGGGGCTGCGCATATCGGAGATGTGCGGGCTGACCGAGGCGGACATCGACCTGACGAACAGGGTGATTTTCGTGGACCACCAGCTCGCCCGCGCAGTCGGCGGGGGATACCGGGTCGATGAGCCTAAGACGGAGAGCGGCAAGCGCTACATCTACATGACCGACGAGGTGATGGCCGCGTTCGAGCATGTCGTGGCATCGAGGCCGAAGGCGAAGCCCATGAGCGTCGATGGGCGAACGGGCTTCATCTTCCTCAACAGGGACGGGCTGCCGAGGGTCGGCGGCGATTACGACCGGGTGTTCAGGGGGCTGAGGCGCAAGTACGCGAAGGGCGGGGGAGCGCCGCTTCCCGAGGACATGACACCGCACACGCTGCGCCACACGTTCTGCACGGAGATGGCGAAAGCGGGCATGAACCCGAAGGCGCTGCAATACATCATGGGCCACAAGGACATCAAGATGACGCTCGGGTACTACGCCCATATGGACGGCTGCACGGCTGCGGAGGAGATGCGACGCGTCGCGGTGTAGTAAAACGCGTTTTACTACTCGTTTTACTACTCACGGCCATCAAGATGCGCCGGGATTCATCAAGATACGGGAACTTCCCCAAAAGGCAAAAAAGCCGGGAACGCCCTTGGAATCGGGCATCACCGGCTTTCGGGAAGTTATGGGAACATGCTGGAAAATGTCGCGTTGATTTAGTTCATTGTTTTCAGTAATTATTGCTGCTGATGATAAATAGGCCAAGGATAATACTGAACAGAGAGTTTCAAACAATTTCGTCAACGGATTTTTAGCGAAATCGACTTTTATAAAAAAGTCATCAGGAATCAATTCATAAATACTCTTATTATAAAAATTGGACGCCTCGTTACATAAGGTCAAACGGTTTAGTCTATGAAAATCACCATTAAATGCACTATTTCTTTTGGAAACAAAAGCCATTGATTCTGTCGTGAAAAAATAATTGCCCTCTAAAATTTCAAATACCAAGTATTCTTTTCCAGTCAAAGAATGAGAGAAAAAGCTGAGTATTTCTTTAATATCATGTTCTAACAATTCAGCAGTAAATTTCTCAAAGGAGTACACAGAAAAGATGTTACTCTCTATACTCTTGTTAATCTCGATATGGACATCAATTCTTGTTTCGTCGTCAACATCTTCAACGAGAGTGGAGTATTCCTTGTCCGGGAAACTTGAATTCTTTCTGACCGTTATAACATCACCATTATCTATGATAAGAGCAATTTTCATTGTATCTCTT
>ENA-UABL01000569-UABL01000569.1-human-gut-metagenome-genome-assembly--contig:-NODE-569-length-13713-cov-4.228730_pt1 | contig 13713 bp, 15 predicted proteins | sample MGYA00243867_ERZ654201 | MGnify/ENA primary metagenome ERZ654201 (study PRJEB26926, sample SAMN06165157) | human gut metagenome | biome: ENVO:00009003; feature: ENVO:2100002; material: ENVO:00002003... | reverse complement strand
TACGAGATTCCTCTACGTCTCGTGGGCTCGGAGATGTGTATAAGAGACAGCCTTGGAATAGAAGGCAGCCAGTGCGCCCGCCTCCTCAAAGGCCCGGTCCGGCAGCTCGCCTTTCCCGTCATTTTTTAAAATCACATGGGAGCCGGGTATGCCCTTGGCGTGGAACCACCAGTCATTTCCATTTGCAAACCGGAAGGTCAGCTCCTCATTCTGATAGTTGTTTTTGCCCACATAGATGTGGTATCCGTCAGAGGAAATATAATGGAAGGGCTTGCTGGTGATCTTTGGCCGCTTATCGTTTGGACGGCGCTTTTTCACATAGCCGTATTCCATCAGTTCCTCCTTGATCTGCACCAGATCATTTTCAGCCAGAGCGATATCCAGGGCAGAGCTGATGGATTCCAGATGGTCGATTTCCGCCTTTGTCTGGTCGGTCAGCTGGGTTAAGGCCTCAAAGGTCCTCTTTAATTTATTATACTTGTCAAAATGCTTCTTTGCATTGTCCTTTGCAGAAAGCTGAGGATCCAGGGGGATAGAGATTTCTTCCCCTGTGTAATAGTTGATGCAGGAAAAGGATTTCTCACCGCCTGCCAGCTCGTAGCCGTAGGTATTTAACAGTTCTCCGTAGATCCGGTACTTTTCCCGCTTTTCCGTATCCTTTAGCTGCTTTAACTGCAGATCGTATTTTTTATAATTGCGCTCCAGGGCGGTCTGGACGATCCGGCGCAGGTCGGCGGATTTCTGGCGGATCCTTGTGCGGCTGTCTCTGGAGGCATAGTAATTTTCCAGAAGAGCGCTGATGGAAGGCCAGCCCTCTCTGCGGCAGCCCCTTCCTTCCAGACAGGTCAGGGGAATGGAAGCGTATTCCAGAGGGCCTTCCTCATCATAGATAATAGCAGGAGAGAAGCGTCCTTCCTTTACATCCTCCATCAGCAGGCAGAAGGTATGGGCCAGATGGGTCAGTTCTGCCTCAGACAGCCCGTTGGCAGACAGGTCGGAATCGATGGAAGCCAGATGACAGACCTCCTCTGCCACAATGGGGCTGATGCCTGTGAAATGATTGTACAGGGCCTTCTGAACCGTCATGGGCGCGGCTTTTATGATCCGGCAGAAATTCGCTTCCGTGACGGTCAGAGGATTCTCTTTTGCTACTGTTTGAGGGATAAAGTATTCCCTTCCGGGCAGAACCTCCCTTACAGAACTCATATTGGCGGACACATGCTTGATGCTGTCAATGATCGTGCCGTCTTCCTTACAGAAAATGATATTGCTGTGCTTTCCCATGATCTCTACGATCAGCTTTTTTCTGCACAAGTCGCCCATTTCGTCCAGATGCTCCAGCTCAAATTCCAGGATACGCTCCAGCCCCGGCTGGGTGATGGAAAGGATCCTGGCGCTTCCGATATGCTTTCTTAAAAGCATACAGAAATTGGGGGCGGTCAGAGGGCTGGGTTTATTATTTTCCGTGAGATAGATAAGGGGAAGGCTGGCGCTGGCGGAAATCTGCAGCCGGTAGGTTTCACGGTTATTTTTAACGGCAATGAGAAGCTCGTCCTTTTCTGGCTGGGCGATTTTTGCGATCTTTCCGCCCTCTAAGGTGCTTTTGAACTCATAAGCCAGATTTGCAATGGTAATACCATCAAATGCCATTTGATACACTCCTGTCGAGCCCATATTTGTTTGCCTGAAACGGGGCCTTGCTTATTAGGATAGCATAATTTGGGGAAATAGAAAAGCAGAAAAGGTTTGAGTTTCCGCATTTTGCACCGCCCTCTGGAGTCTGGTGTGCAGGGCTCCGGTTTCCGGTCATAAGAAAGCCTAAGAGTCTGAAATTTTTCTAAAAACAAAAGCCATATCAAAAACTCGCTGCGCTCAAACAGGTTTGATATGGCTTTTAACAAAAAATTTAATCCTCTAAGGTTTTCTAATGACCTTCAAAGTCGCCCTGCACACCAGACCCCCAGATCACACTGTAAAATGCGGAAACTCAAGGAAAAGAGCAATATAATGGTTGTAAAAAAGAAAGGCAGGACCTATTAACGAACCTTGACAGTTTTAACAATTGCTCTGAACTCTGCGATAGGGACTTTGCGCCCTTTTGACGGAGAAATTGAGCGATGTTATGACTGCACGGATCAGTTTTTAATTTCATGGTACAGTTATCAGTTCAGATATTGTTCTATGAATAATTCAGGGTTAATATTTGTTGGATGTAATAATTTGAAAAGCATATCTCTCCCCAAAGGCCTACCGCTATCATTAGATGAGGAGGAATTTGAGGGGATGTCGTCATTCATAGGCTGCACAAGTCTGGAAACTATCAAGGCTCCTGAAGAACTGAAAGATGCAGATTGGCTGAAAGAGATTAGCGATCGTGTGGAGGTTGCCTTTTACTAAAAGAGGAGGAGTGCCAATAAACGAAATACAAACGAAAAACCAGAAATATACAGAGAAACAGGAGAATTTGCGAAATAAGGAAAGTACAAATGAGGAGAGATAATTATGTTTTGTCCCAAGTGTGGAAATGACGTTAAGAATGGCGCGCAGTTTTCCCAGAGTATAAAGCTGTCTCAGGGAAAAGCGGGAGAGAATTTTACGGATGAAGATGTAAGGGAATTTTCTTCAAAAATGGGAAGTGTTCTTTCCGAATTTTTTTCCAGAGATAATAATCTGGAACAGCTGGCAGAGTCTGTGACTGGACGCTCTTATTTTGAAGCGGAAAAGGCAAAAAAGAAGGATGGGATTGTCAGCGCGGCCGTAACTGTGCATTATCTGGATATCCCTGATATAAACCGTCAGGTGATAAAGGATTCCACAAGCCTGTCAGAGCTTACGAAACTGATAAAAAACAGGAGCAGCGTGTGGATGGGACTGTCTGAAATCGCCTTTGGGGACGTTTCCTTTATTCTGGATCGTTTTGAGGAAAAGGCAGGGGGAAGTACGGCAGACAAAACCTATACGGGAACCGTAGAATTTACATATAATAAAGAGGAGAAGAGCTGGGAGATCAGCAGCGTTGACAGCGGGCTTTTAGACGCCTGGATTGGGCATATGGGACTGTTTGATACGATTAAAGAAAATACCAATTTGGTCAGAGGGGGAAGCAGCCAGCCGGAAAGTTTGACCAGCAGATTGAAGCGGTAGAGGGAAAAATCAGGGAAACTCTGATCCAGATTGGAACGGTATATCTGGAAAAGCACCGGGAGGACTGTGAGCCGGAATACAAAGGGTTTATACAGCAGGTAAAGGATCTGGAAGATCAGAAGGAGACGCTGGAGCGCAACAAGCTGGCGGCTCAGGGACTGCGCATGTGCGAGCACTGCCGGCAGATTATTACGCTGGACAGCGTATTCTGCAATAAATGCGGCTCCAAACTGGAGTCTCTGGAAATATCCAGCGCAGGCGGACGGTTCTGCCCTTCCTGCGGCGCTTCACTGGCAGAGGGGGATGCTTTCTGCACGGCCTGCGGCTCCAAGGTGAATTAAAAGAGTACCATTTCATAAAGTTTTTCAGGGGAGATGCGTTCAGAAGGCGCGTCTCCTCTTTTTGAAAAAAAGTTGACTTGCCCCCACAGATGAATTATAATACTGTATAACTATGTAACGATGAAAGAGAGGCATTCCTTTATGTTAAAAAGCATGACCGGCTTTGGAAGATGCGAGAATGCTACTGATGAGTATAAGATTTCTGTGGAGATGAAGGCGGTGAACCACAGATATCTGGATCTGAGCATTAAGATGCCGAAGAAGTTCAATTACTTCGAGGCTGCCATCCGTACCCTGCTTAAGAAGTACATCCAGCGGGGAAAGGTGGATATTTTTATCAACTATGAGGACTATACGGAGGGAAACCTCTGCTTAAAGTACAACCGTGCTCTGGCAGCAGAGTATATGGAGCATTTTAAACGGATGGAGGAGGAATTTCACATTCCAAACGATATCCATGTATCCACTCTTGCCAGATGCCCGGAGGTTCTGACCATGGAGCAGACCCCGGATGATGAGGAGCACCTCTGGGAGATCCTTTCATCCGCTATGGAGGAGGCCGCCGAAAAGTTTGTGGCTTCCAGAGAGATTGAGGGCGAACACCTGAAACATGACCTTTTAGGCAAGCTGGATTACATGACAGAGCTGGTTGATTTTATCGAGGCCCGTTCTCCGCAGATTATTTCCGAGTACCGGACACGCCTGGAGGAAAAGGTAAAGGAGCTGTTAAACGGAACTGCGGTAGACGAGGGCCGGATTGCCTCTGAGGTGGTGATCTATGCGGACAAGATCTGTGTAGATGAGGAAACGGTACGTTTGAGAAGCCACATTGAAAATACGAAACGGGAGCTTTTAAGCGGTGAAAGTGTAGGCAGAAAGCTTGATTTTATCGCTCAGGAGATGAACCGGGAGGCCAATACCATTTTATCAAAGTCAAACGATCTGGAGCTTTCCGATAAGGCCATTGCCCTGAAAACGGAGATTGAAAAGGTAAGAGAACAGATCCAGAACATCGAATAGAGATGAAAGTGAGGAGAGATCCCATGAACCAGCAGGGAATTTTAGTGGTTGTATCCGGATTTTCGGGAGCGGGCAAGGGAACCTTGATGAAGGAGCTTTTAAGGCGTTATGATAATTATGCGCTTTCGATCTCGGCCACTACGAGAAAACCACGGGAAGGTGAAGAAAACGGAAGAGAATACTTTTTCCTTTCGGAAGAAGAGTTTAAGAAGCTGCGGGATGAGCATAAGCTGATCGAGTATGCCAAGTATGTAAATCACTATTACGGCACTCCCAAGGAGTATGTAGAAGAAAAGATGGCTCAGGGCAAGGACGTGATCCTGGAGATTGAGATCCAGGGCGCTTTAAAGGTAAAGAAGCGCTATCCTGAGGCGCTGCTTCTTTTTGTTACGCCGCCCAGCGCAGAGGAGTTAAAGCGCCGCCTGGTGGGCCGCGGTACGGAAAGCATTGAGGTGATCAACGCCCGCTTAAAGAGAGCGGCTGAGGAGGCGGACGGCATGGAAGCCTATGATTACCTCCTGATCAATGATGAGATTGATACATGTGTGGAAAAAATGCACCAGCTGATCCAGCTGCAGCACGAAAAAACCTCCTATCATCTGGATTTCCTTGGAAAGATGCGGGAGGACCTGTATCATCTGGATGAGAGAAACTAATGTCAGCAAACTGCCCTGTTAAAAGCCGGGATCATTTTCGGGCCGCAGACAGAGCGATTATATATTTAAAATTGAAAGGGGAATGTAGAATGTTACATCCATCATACACAGATCTGATCAACGTTGTAAACAGCGATATCGAACCGGGCGAGCAGCCGGTGGTACAGAGCCGCTATTCTATCGTCATTGCAGCCTCCAAGCGTGCAAGACAGCTGATTGGAGGGGAAGAACCCTTAGTTCCCGGCACAGCAGGGAAAAAGCCTCTGTCGATCGCCATTGACGAGCTGTACCATCAGCAGGTAAAGATTCTTCCGGAAGAGGAGACAACAGAGGAAGAAGAAGCTGATGCAAAAGAGGCTGCCCAAAACGAATAAGAGAAAGAAGAAGCCGTCTCCTGTGCCTGAAACGCCGGGGCGATCTACGCCCGGCAGACACGGGAAGATGGCTTAAATGTTAATCAGGAGTAAAATGCATTTATGAAGAAGATAAAATTATTCTGTGTGTCCTTAGGCTGTGATAAAAACCTGGTGGATACAGAAAAAATGTTAGGCGTAGCCGGAGGCCTTGGCGTAACCTTTACAGATGATGAAACAGAGGCGGATGCTGTTTTGATCAATACCTGCTGTTTTATCGGGGACGCCAAGGAAGAAAGCGTAAATACCATTCTGGAGATGGCCCGCTTAAAGGAAGAGGGTAAATGCCGTGCCCTGATCGTGGCAGGCTGTCTGGCTCAGCGCTATAAAGAGGAGATCACAGAGGAGATCCCGGAGGTAGACGCAATTTTAGGAACCACCTCCTACGAAGAGATCGGACGGGTTCTGACGGAGCTTTTTGGAGAAGATGAGAGGGACGGGGAAGGAACGGCTGACAGCCACATTTCAGTTTTTCACAGTCTGAGCGAGCTGCCCCACACAGCTAAAAAGCGTGTGGTGACTACCGGCGGCTACTACGCCTTTTTAAAGATTGCCGAGGGCTGTGATAAGCGCTGTACCTACTGCATTATCCCGTCCTTAAGAGGGCCTTACCGCAGCGTTCCCATGGAACGGCTGTTAGAGGAGGCCAGAGAGCTGGCTGACAACGGAGTGCGGGAACTGATCCTGGTGGCTCAGGAGACCACTCTTTATGGAAAAGACATTTATGGGGAAAAATCCCTTCCAAAGCTGCTCCATGAGCTGGCAAAGATTCCGGGGATTTACTGGATCCGCATCCAGTACTGCTATCCGGAGGAGATTACGGATGAGCTGATCGAGGCCATTAAATCAGAGGAAAAGGTCTGCCATTATCTGGATATCCCCATCCAGCATGCCAGTGACCGGATCCTGCGCCGCATGGGCCGCAGAACTCACAAAGAAGAATTAAAGGAGCGCATTGCAAAACTGCGCAGAGAGATCCCGGATATTGCCCTGCGTACTACTCTGATCTCCGGTTTTCCGGGAGAGACAGAGGAGGATCATGAGGAGCTGATGGAGTTTGTGGACGAGATGGAGTTTGAGCGTCTTGGAGTGTTTGCCTATTCGGCAGAGGAAGATACCCCTGCGTACTCCTATCCCGATCAGGTGCCCCAGGAGGTAAAGGAGGAGCGCCGGGATGCCATCATGGAGCTTCAGCAGGAGATTGCGTTTGAACACTGTGAAAAAATGGTGGGAAAAGTCCTGACTGTCATGATCGAGGGAAAGGTAGCAGATGAACCGGCCTATGTAGGCCGCACCTACATGGATGCGCCCAATGTGGACGGACTGATTTTTGTAAATGCCGATGAGATGCTGATGTCCGGCGACTTTGTAAGGGTAAAGGTCACAGGAGCCGCCGAGTATGACCTGATAGGAGAGGTGTATCATGAATCTGCCCAATAAGCTTACCGTTCTTCGTATCTGTATGATCCCGTTTTTTGTGGCCGCCCTTCTTTATGAAAATGGCGCCGATCAGACCATGCGGATCATTGCCAATGTGATTTTTATTACAGCCAGCCTGACGGATCTTTTAGACGGAAAGATTGCCAGAAAATACGGACTTGTGACAAATTTTGGAAAATTTATGGATCCCCTGGCAGATAAACTTTTAGTCTGCTCGGCCCTGATCTGCCTGATCCAGCTGGGCCAGCTTCCTGCCTGGGTTGTGATCGTTATCATCAGCCGTGAGTTTATCATCAGCGGCTTCCGCCTGGTGGCAGCAGAGCAGGGAATTGTGATTGCAGCCAGCTACTGGGGCAAATTTAAAACCGTGTTCCAGATGACGGCAGTAGTGCTTCTGATCTTCAACATCCCGCCTCTGTCTGTTCTGACAAGCGCTGTTTTGTGGATCGCCGTGATCCTGACGGTCGTATCCCTGGTGGATTATGTTGCAAAGAATATAAAGGTTCTGACGGAAGGAGGCCTGTAAAATGGTCGTTGAGCTGATCAGCGTAGGAACTGAGATCCTGATGGGGAATATTTTAAACAGCAATACGCAATATCTGGCGGAAAAATGCGCCCTTTTGGGGCTGGATCAGTATTATCAGGTAACGGTCGGCGATAATTACGGCCGGATGATGGAGAGCGTAAAGAGAGCCCTTCACCGGTCGGATATCGTAATCCTCACAGGAGGACTTGGCCCTACGGAGGATGATCTGACAAAAGAAGTCTGTGCAGAGGCCATGGAAATGGAATTGGTGGAGGATCCCCATACCCGAAGCCAGCTGGAGGCGTTTTTTGCAGGCAATATTTATAAAGAAATCCCGGATAATAACTGGAAGATGGCGATGGTTCCCCAGGGGGCGATCGTACTGGACAATCCTAACGGTATGGCTCCTGGATTGATATTGGAAAAAAATGGGAAAACAGCCATTCTTCTTCCGGGCCCGCCAAATGAGCTGTACCCGCTGTTTGAAGGGCAGGTATTTCCCTATCTGGAACGGCTCCAGCAGTCGGTTTTAGTGTCTCGGATGGTAAAAATCTGCGGATACGGCGAGAGCCAGGTGGAGGATAAGCTGCTGGATTTGATCGATGGCCAGACCAATCCTACCATTGCTACCTATGCAAAGACAGCGGAGGTTCATATCCGTATTACAGCCAGAGCGGCAGATTATGAAGAAGGGAAGGCTCTTGTGGCTCCTGTGATCCGGGAAATCAAGTCCCGGTTTGGGAATGCGGTTTACACCACAGATGAAAAAACCAGTCTGGAAATGGCAGTTGCCGCGCTTTTAAAGGAAAAGCAGCTTACCATGGCAGCGGCTGAGTCCTGTACCGGCGGAATGGTGGCTGCCCGCATGGTAAACGTATCCGGTGTATCGGATGTATTTATGCAGGGCATGGTGACATATTCCAATGAGGCGAAAATGCGTCTTTTGGGAGTACGGGAGGAAACCCTTGCTGCTTACGGTGCGGTCAGTGAGGAAACGGCCGTACAGATGGCAGAGGGCGGAGCGGCGGCAGCCGGGACGGATGTGTGCGTATCCATTACGGGAATTGCCGGGCCGGAGGGCGGAACGCCGGAAAAACCGGTGGGACTTGTATATATGGCCTGCTGCGTAAAAGGAAAGACAGTGGTAAAACGTTACCAGTTTAAAGGGAACAGGGCCAAGATTCGGGAACAGTCTACGGTAAAGGCTCTGGATCTGGTACGCCTGTGCGTATTGGAATATGAAAACCGTTCGGATTCATAAGGAGGAATTATTTTTATGAAAGCAGCAAGAATACGCAGGCAGCTTACGGCGGCCTACCATTGCTCCTATATCAGGCTGGCGCTGAACTTTTATACAGCCTATGAGGCGGCGGCAGAGAAAAAAGGCTTTGAAAATGATCGGATTTCCGGTCTGTATGACCGATTCTGTGAACTCCTTGACGCCTGCCTGAAAGGACAGTCAGACTGCGGGGCAGATGAACTGCGCCAGGATGTGATCCGGGAGATGGAAAAGGTTACGGATTATACGGATGCGTTCCAGGCCTATGAATATGTGATGAATCGGATTGAGGGAAGATTTGCACCAAAGCTGATCGGAAAAAAGCCGGAGGATACAGAGAGCCTTACGGAAGAAATCCTGTCCTGGTTTCAAACTGCGCCCGATCCGGCAGCCCTTCGCGAACGGATGCAGGTGATTACAGGACAGCTCCCGGTACGTTTTACAAAGCAGAAATTCTTTGCCCTGTTAGAGGATCGTCTGAGCATCTACAAGGGGCTTCCGCGCTCCGGTTTTGAAGATATACTGTATATTTTGCGTTCCGAGGGGCTGTTAAACCGGCCGATGGCGCGGGAAGAAGCATATGGAACATTGTTTGACCGGATGAAAGCGTTTGAACAGGCAGATTTAAGACATCTTACTGCACAAGAGTATCGTCATCTGGCTTCTGAACTGGAGGAAGGAAGCCGGGAGATCAATGCTCTCAGCGGAGAAATCCTGTGCCTGATAGATATGGTAAATGATCTGTGCGTGATCCTTCTGGCGCAGGGAACGGCTGTATCTGATCTGTCCTGCGAACAGAATACAAAAGAGATTTTAAAGGGAATACAGACGCTTTTTGCATCAAAAGAGTGGGAGGACATCCCCGAAGAGGTCACAGACCGTCTTCCGGCCCTGGAAGGGAAGCAGGAGCAGTATTTTGAGCAGTGGCTCAGAGATGATATCTCTCTGGAGGAGCTTCAGGAGGAAAACGGGCCGGAGGCAGAGGCTGCCTGGAAGGCAGGTCTTCTGATGTCTGGCAGCGCGTTTATGTCCTTGGAAAAGCCGAATGCAGATGAGGCAGAGGTAGACGAAGTATTTTTCAGAGAAAAACTGGATGCGCTTTTTAAGGATATGGGAGAACGCTGGAAGGAGCTTCCAAAAGCTGTAGTGCGGGCTGCCATGGCAAAATGCCTGTCCAGCCTGCCTGCAAATTTCCAATCTCTGGATGAGGCCAGAGAATATATTCAGGGAAGCCTGAACAGCTGCAGCGACGAGATAGAGCGGGAAGCCTGTGCAGATCTGATCCGCAGCCTGATGGAAGAGTAAAGCGGGAAAAAGGTCATTTTGCCAAAAAGGAGGAGAGAGGATGCGTTTGTGGGATCATCTGTATATGGGACAAAATGCAGACCGGGCCAGAGCGCGGATCCTGAAAGGACTCCGCCAGGGCAGCCTTTTGCCTGATACCTATGTGATTACTCTTCCGGAAAATGGGAAACATATATTTGATATCTGTCCTGTATCTCTGCTCACGAGGAGAGAACGGCAGGGGGAAAACCTGCTGATTCTGGGAATCGCCAGAGGCTATCATGAGGCGGCGGAGGTTACGGGACGGATGGTAGACGATATGTACCATCAGACAGGCGGTTTTGACTGGAAGGCATATATGGATCAAATGGCCGGGAAATGAGGTGCGGATATTGGTACACATACTGCTTTTGATTTTAAAGGCCATCGGTATCCTGATTCTGGTTCTTCTGGGCCTGGTTCTGGCTGTGGTTTGTCTGGTGCTCTTTGTTCCGGTGTGCTATGAGGCAGGCGGAAGCTGGAAGGACAAACCGGCCGGGAAAGGGAAAATTTCCTGGCTTTTCGGAGCTGTTTCCTTAAGCGCCGGATATGATGGAGATGAAAGCGGACTGACAGCCGGAGTAAGGCTGTTTGGACAAAAGCTCTGGGAAATGGATAAAGAGAAAGAAGCACCGGAAACCCACCGGCCTTTGGATGAGGAAACGCTCAGAGGTACAGATGCAGAAAGGAAAGAGCCGGAAGAAAAGAAAACTACCCTTTGGGAAGAGAAACGCATTCCGGCTGCATCGGCAGAGAACCCCCAAAAGGCCCTGCCAAAGAACCCGCAGCCCAGACCGGAGCCTGAGGATAAAAGACATACAGAGCATAAAAAGAAGGATGTATTCGGCCGCATAAAGGTTTTTCTTGAAAAACTTAAGTTTTCTTTTCAGTCATTTTGTGATAAGCTTAAGAATATACAAAACATTGCAGAAGAAAAGAAAGCCTGGCTGGAGGATGAAGAAAATCAGGCGTCGCTTAAGCTTCTCTGGAAGCAGACGGGCCGTTTTCTGCGCCATGTATGTCCCAGAGGAGGGAAGGGATCCGTAACCTTTGGGTTTGAAGAACCTTATCTTACGGGACAGGTATTGTCGGCGGCAGCTCTTATCTATCCTTTTTTTGAAGGGAATCTGGAAATCTGCCCGGTGTTTGATGAAACGGTATTTGAGGCAGAAGGCAGCTTTAAGGGACGCATCCGGGCGGGATATCTTTTGTGGCTGGGTCTTGGGATCCTGCGTGATGGGCATACCAGGCGCATGCTGTTTGGTTTTTTAAAGGGAAGCGCAGTCTAGCGCGTTGAGAAAAGGAAGAGGAAAGACGGTATGGCAGAAAATCATTTTTCATCTATGATTGATACATTATTTAAGGGGATGGATCAGTTTGTCACTTCAAAGACAGTTGTAGGCGAACCGGTGCAGGCAGGAGATGCCATTATCGTCCCTCTGATTGATGTGACCTGCGGCATGGCGGCAGGAGCATTTTCGGAAAAAACAAAGGAAAAGCAGAAGGGCGGCGGCGGAATGAGCGCCAAGATGAGTCCCAGCGCCGTTCTGGTGATACAAAACGGAGTCACAAAGGTGGTAAACATCAAAAACCAGGATGCCATCACAAAGGCGATCGATATGGCTCCCGACCTGATTAACCGTTTTATGGGCGGAAAACCGGCTGTATCGGAGGAAACCCGCGCAGCGGCTCAGGATGCTGCGGCTGAATATGACAAACGGGATTAAAACAGGAATATGACATTATTACGGTCCTGCGTCTGCAGGGCCTTTTGCTATCTCGGAGAGGGCATATGAAAGCTTCGGGGGAATGGGAAGGAACGCTTCTGCATAAGATAAAGAGAAGGGAGCGTTTTGATATGAAAAGGATATGCGGACTGATGCTGTTCTGTTTCGGCCTTGGGATGGCGGTGCTTTTATTTATACCCGAGACCATATTTACCTTTTTCTTTGTGGTATGCTGCCTTGTGCTTGGGTATAATCTGTTTTGCTGCTGATTTCTGGAAGCTGCAGAACCGGTATCATCAAATAGACGATCCAGACAGAAAAAAGCTCCTGACCATCACAGTCAGGAGCTTTTGCTCTGCATTTAATTAGGCTCTTTCTACAAGGCCGGAACGTAAGCAGGAAGTACATACGTACATTCTCTGGGTTCCGCCATTTACTTTAACCTTAACAGATTTTACGTTTGCTTTCCACATCTTGTTGGACCGTCTATGGGAATGGCTCACTTTGTTTCCGAAATGAGCTGCCTTTTCACAGATTGCACACTTAGCCATACTATTGCACCTCCTTAAACGTTACTTGGATTTCTTGTAGAAAATAGAAAAATCCACAACAAAAGTAATGATACCAGATGTTTTCAATTTTTGCAAGTGAAAAATAAAAATTTATTTCTTTTTTTCGGGAAATAGTGTATACTGTCCTTAATATGAAAACAGGAGGCGTGTATATGAAGGGACGAATCAGCAATAAGATGGGCGAGATCCAGATCAGCCCGGAAGTGATTGCTTTATATGCAGGAACCATTGCAGTAGAGTGCTTTGGTATCGTGGGTATGGCGGCCGTAAGTATGAAAGACGGTCTTGTGAAGCTGCTGAAAAGAGAGAGCCTGACACACGGCATCACTGTGGATATCAGAGAAAACAGGATATCCATTGACTTTCATGTGATCGTATCGTATGGGGTCAGCATTTCAGCAGTGGCTGACAATCTGATCGAAAGTGTGAAGTACAGAGTAGAAGAATTCACCGGCATGGAGATCGAAAAGATCAATATCTTTGTAGAAGGTGTCAGAGTGATTGATTAGGAGGAAGCAACCCGTGGGTATAAGTACAATTGATGCCGGGATGGTAAAAAAAGCCTTTCTGGCAGGAGCAAAGGGCCTTGAGGCCAAGAAAGACTGGATCAATGAGCTGAATGTTTTTCCGGTACCGGATGGAGATACCGGGACGAATATGACGATGACGATCATGGCGGCTGCCAAAGCGGTAGCAGAACTGGAAGACCCGGATATGGAGCAGCTGGCAAAGGCTATTTCTTCCGGCTCTTTAAGAGGCGCCAGAGGAAATTCCGGAGTTATCCTGTCACAGCTTTTGAGAGGCTTTACAAAGGAGATCCAGGGCACAGCGTCTATTGATGTGACCATTCTGGCAAATGCCATGGTGCGCGGTACAGAAACCGCCTACAAGGCAGTTATGAAGCCAAAGGAAGGCACCATTCTTACGGTTGCCAAGGGCATGGCGGACAAAGCCATCGAAATGGCCGCTCAGACGGATGATATTGAAATTTTTGCAAAGGCAGTCATTGAGGAGGGCGACTACGTTTTAAGCCAGACACCGGAGATGCTTCCCGTATTAAAGCAGGCAGGCGTAGTGGATTCCGGCGGTCAGGGCCTGATGCAGGTAGTAAAGGGAGCTTTTGACGGCCTTACGGGAAAATGCAGTGATTTCTCCTTTGAGGACGCAGGTATTTTAAAACCTTCTTCTGAAAAAGCCCCTCAGTCTGCCGGAGCTTCCAGAACGGATATTGACACAGCGGATATCCGCTTCGGTTACTGTACCGAATTTATC
>ENA-UABL01000528-UABL01000528.1-human-gut-metagenome-genome-assembly--contig:-NODE-528-length-15010-cov-3.818522_pt1 | contig 15010 bp, 10 predicted proteins | sample MGYA00243867_ERZ654201 | MGnify/ENA primary metagenome ERZ654201 (study PRJEB26926, sample SAMN06165157) | human gut metagenome | biome: ENVO:00009003; feature: ENVO:2100002; material: ENVO:00002003... | reverse complement strand
GAGATTCCTCTACGTCTCGTGGGCTCGGAGATGTGTATAAGAGACAGAATATATATCGAGCGCCTAGCGCGTTCGATGGGTTCGGATGACGACATGTTCCGAATCTGGTCAGGTCCGGAAGGAAGCAGCCATAAGGAGCCTCTGTCGGGCATCCGGATCCATCGAACGCACGGGCGTTTTTTGGTGCCGCGGCTACCCGCGAGCGCCGGCAGGGCGCTTGGTGCTCGCTGGTCCTCGGCTTCGCCTTAACATCTGTAACGAGTTGCTTACGCATCTCCAAGGCTCTCCGTACTATCATGAATCAGATTGAAGAGAGATGATGATAGGGAGCGCCTATACATGATTGAGCTGCTCAGGCGTTTTGGTGGCAAGTTTCGCCGATATATGGTGATCGGCCCTGCGTGTAAGTTGATCGAAGTGATCTTTGACCTGCTGACGCCGCTCGTGATTGCCCAGATGATCGATAAAGGTATCGGCTCGCACGACGTGAACGCCGTTATCCACTACGGCATGGTACTTGGCGCCATGGCTGTGATCGGCATCTCGTTTACGCTCGTTTGCCAAAAGATGGCGGCGCTCACCTCGCAGGGCATGGGCACCGACATTCGAGGCGCGCTCTACCAGCACATCAATAAGCTGAGCTATGCCGAACTCGACCGCTTTGGCACGCCGTCGCTCATCACGCGCATTACCAACGACGTCAACCAGGTGCAGCTTGCCGTGGCGCTGGGCGTACGCATGCTCATCCGCTGGCCCTTCCTGGCGGTGGGCTCTATGTGTGCGGCCCTTGCCATCGACCTTAAGCTCGGCATGATCTTTTTGATTTGCACGCCCGCTATCGGCCTGGTGTTTTGGTTTGTCATGGCGCGCTGCATTCCGTATTACAAGCAGCTGCAGGCAAAGCTCGACCGCATCGCGCTCATTTGCCGCGAGGGGCTTTCGGGCGCTCGCGTGGTTCGCGCCTTCGTGCGCGAGGACCACGAGCGCGAGCGCTTTGCCCAAGCTGCCGATGACCAGGCCAATACTGCCATCGCGGTGGGCAAGCTCTCGTCGATTCTCAACCCCGTCACGTTTCTTGTGATGAACCTGGGTGTGTGCGCCATCCTGTGGGTGGGCGGCATCCAGGTCAACGTGGGCGAACTCACGCAGGGCCAGGTCATGGCGTTTGTGAACTACATGACGCAGACGCTCACCTCTATCGTGTACGTCGCCAACCTGGTCGTGGTCTTTACCAAGGCGAGCGCCAGCGCGTCGCGCATCAATGAGGTGTTCAATTGCGAGCCGAGCATCACCGACGAGGGCAACCAGCCTGTCGCGCTGCCCGAGCCGAGCGAACTGGCGGGCGGCGCCGCTCCAGTCTCCGCGCTGAGCTTTGACCATGCGAGCTTTTCGTTTGGCGCGGGCGCGGCAAATGCCGTGAGCGATGTGACCCTGGAGCTGCCGCTGGGCAAAACGCTCGGCATTATCGGCGGCACGGGCAGCGGCAAGTCCACGCTCGTCTCGCTTATTCCGCGCCTATACGATGCGAGTGCCGGCAGCGTGAGCGTGATGGGCGCCGACGTGCGCACCTGGCCGCTCGACCAGTTGCGCCGTGTGGTCGCGACTGTTCCGCAGCGCGCGTCGCTCGTGAGCGGCACCATCCGCAGTAACCTGACCTGGCGCAACGAGGCGGCAACCGACGAGGAGCTCTGGGCGGCGCTCGATATGGCGCAGGCCAGCGAGTTCGTGCGCAACAAGCCCCAGGGCTTAGATGCCCCGGTCGAGGCGGGCGGCAAGAACTTTAGCGGCGGCCAGCGTCAGCGTCTGACTATCGCGCGCGCCTTAGTGGGCTCGCCTCAGATATTGATTATGGACGATTCTGCCTCGGCGCTCGACTTTAAGACCGACGCGGCGCTTCGCCATGCCATCCGCGAGCGCAATGTGCGCGGTGCCGCCGAGGGCGGGCTGCCGCTGACCACGGTGATTGTGAGCCAGCGCGTCTCGACCGTGCGCGATGCCGACATGATCTGCGTACTCGACCACGGCTCGGTTGCGGGCCTGGGCACGCATGACGAGCTGTATGCAAGCTGCCAGCTCTACCGCGAGATTTGCCAGTCGCAGCTACGACGCGAGGAGCTCGAGGGCCAGCAGGGGAGCACGACGCCCACGCCCGCTCCGACCGCCCCCGCATCCGTCTGCGCAAAGGAGGGCTGCTAAATGAATCCGTACACTTTTTCCGGTTCGGTCGCCACGATGACGGCCAACGTGTCCGGCAACGATAACCTCAACGACCTGGGTGACGGTCCGCGCCAGCTCGGCGATCCCGAGCGCTATCCCGTGGGTGCGGTGACCCGCCGCCTGCTGGGCTATGTTCGCCCGCACCGCGCCTCGTTTACGGCGTCGTTTGTGAGCGCCGCCATCTCGGTGATCTTGCAACTCTATACGCCCATCCTCGTCGGCGAGGGCATCGACCTCATCGTCGCCACCGGGCAGGTGGACTTCGATGCGCTGCTGCAGCTCGTTACCAAGCTCGCGATTGTCGTGGTGGGCGCGGCGGCCTTCCAGTGGCTACAGGGCTATTGCGTCAACCGCCTGTCCTACGAGACGGTGCGCGACATGCGTGTGGAGGCGAGCGACAAGCTCAGCCGCATGCCGCTCAGCTTTATCGACAGCCATGCCCACGGCGACCTTATGAGCCGCGTGGTCAACGACGTCGATCAGGTGGGCGACGGTCTGCTGCAGGGCTTTACGCAGCTCTTCACCGGTGTTATCACCATCGTAGGCACGCTCGCGTTTATGCTCTCCATTAACCTGACCATGACGCTCGTGGTGGTGCTCGTCACGCCGCTTTCCATTTTTGCAGCCGGTGCTATTGCCAAGCTCTCCAACAAAAGCTTTACGGCACAGCAGCGTATTCAAGGGCAGCTCGGTGGTCATATCGAGGAGTATGTGGGCGAGCAAAAACTGGTGGATGCGTTTGCCTACGGCCCGAACGCCCAAGCGCGCTTCGACGCCCTCAACGCCGAGCTCTATACGGCAGGTGAACGCGCACAGTTTATGGGCTCGCTTTCCAACCCCGGTACGCGCTTTATCAACAACATCATCTATGCCGTGGTCGCTGTGATCGGCTGCGTGGGCGTGATCACGGGCGTGCCGGCGACGCTTACGGTGGGCGGCGTGCAGATTTTCCTGTCCTATGCTAACCAGTACACCAAGCCGTTCAACGAGGTCACCAACGTCATTACGCAGATCCAGACGGCGTATGCCTCGGCGCGCCGTATGTTTGCGCTGCTCGATGCGCGCGAGCAGGAGCCCGATGCGCCAGATGCCGTGGAACTTGCCGCACCGCAGGGCGAGGTCGCCCTTGAGCATGTGGACTTTAGCTACGTGCCCGACCGCAGGCTGCTGCAGGACATCTGCATCGAGGCTAAGCCCGGCATGCGCTTTGCCCTGGTCGGTCCTACGGGCTGTGGCAAGACGACGCTCATCAATTTGCTACTGCGTTTTTACGATATCGATGCCGGTCGCATTGCGGTCGATGGCCGTTCCTCGCGTGACTACACGCGCGCAAGCCTGCGCCGCGCCTTTGGCATAGTGCTGCAGGACACTTGGCTGTTCGAGGGCACGGTGGCGGACAACATCGCTTACGGTTGCCCAGGAGCTACGCGCGAGCAGGTTGTCGAAGCCGCCAAGCGCGCGCACGCGCACAAGTTTATCGTGCAGTTGCCAAGCGGCTACGATACGGTCATCGGCGAGGACGGTGGCACGTTTAGCCAGGGTCAAAAACAGCTGCTGTGCATCGCGCGCGTCATGCTCACCGACCCGGCTATCTTGCTGCTGGACGAGGCGACCTCGAGTATCGATACCCGCACCGAGCTGCAGGTGCAGGCGGCATTCGACGAGCTCATGGCCGGTCGCACAAGCTTTGTCGTGGCGCACCGCCTGAGCACCGTCCGCAACGCCGACTGCATTCTGGTGATGCGCGACGGGCAGATTATCGAGCGCGGTACACACGACAAGCTGCTAGCGACAGGCGGCTTCTACGCCGAACTCTACCGCAGCCAGTTTGCCCAGTAGGGGCCACCGATTGGCGGCAGATGGTTTACATCTGCGTCGTTAGTACTAAGATAGTCATCTAATAAATTGCATTAGTGGCTTTAGTTTTGGGGGAAACGAGGCAACGTGACTATGACGTGCTCTCTGGTGGTTAACAGCAAGAGCGGTAATACCAGGATGGTTTCGGGCGCGATCAAGCGCGCTCTGCAGGCTGCGGGTGTTGAGTTTGTCCATGCCGCGGCGTTGAGCGACGATGCGGATGCAGATCAGGTCGCGCTCGAGGCGCAGGGCGCCTGCGCGGCCGACACGGTGCTCGTCGGTTTTTGGTGCGACAAGGGCGCGTGCACGCCTTCGGTCGCGGCGTTGCTCTCCGCCTTGCACGGTAAGCGCGTGTTCCTGTTTGGCACCTGCGGCTTTGGGGCCGACCAGAGCTACTATCAGCAGATTATCGACCGCGTAACTTCCAATTTGGCTGGGGATGCCGAGCTTGCGGGCTGGGCGATGTGCCAGGGCAAGATGGGCCCCGCGGTCAAGCAGCGCTACGAGGCCATGCTCGAGCAAGATCCCGACAACGCCCGATTTAAGATGCTGCTCGACAACTGGGTTGCCGCGAAGGACCATCCCACCAAGGAAGATCTGGACAACATGGCTGCAGCCGCCAAAAAGGCCGTTTTGGGCGAGTAGCTTCGTCGTTCGCGGTCCTTCGTGCAAAACAATACAAATGTGAAAGCCTCGAAATTCTCGAGGCTTTTTTCTTGACACTCATAGGCGCAACCGTGGCAAGCGTTTAGGGTGACATTTTCCATCACCCCGATGACGAGACCGTCCTGGACGACACACTCGCATGCGTTCGCTGGATGTATGCAGAGTGGGACGCACTTTCCGAATGGATGGGGTTTCGGAAAGTGCGTCCAGGAATTTGCCTTTGGAGTGGGATGCAGTTTCCAGTTGAGGGCTCTGGCGGAAAATGCGACCCGGAATTTGCGATCGGAGTGGGATGGAGTTTCCCAACGGGGCCGTAAGCGGAAACTGCATCCCATTCCGGACATGGGACTGCGGACACGGTTTCTGGATGCAAAAAGGCCACATGACGTGGCCTTCAACTTATATATGTTCAGCAGATGTCCCCATGACAAGCCGCGTTTCAACACCGAGGCGTCTGCCCGGCGACGCGGAATGTAAGGTTCATCGCGAGTTCCGCACGAGCCGGAGAGCACTTAATGTGCTCTCCGTGCGAGCAGGACTGTCCGAGCAGGGAACCTTACGTTCCGCGCCGCCGGGCAGACGAACCAGTTAAGACGCGCCGCTACTTGATCTTGGTCGTACCCGGTGCCAGGTTGGGGTCGGTTTCGTTGGCCTCGGTCTGGAAGTGCTCGGTGTAGACGTTCTTGCCGTCGCGGAACATCTCGTAATACTGCATCTTGGCGTAATCCTCGCGCGCCTTGGTTGCGGCTGCGGCTTCGGCGTCGTCACCGGTGACGTTGGAGGAGAGTGCCCAGCGCAGGCTGGCGTCCTCGTAGCCCACGGAGTTGATGGCGGGCAGCGACTCGCGCAGCGTCATGTGCGCCTTCTGGTAGTCGGTCAGCGGGGCGCCGATCAGCTGCATAAGCTGCGTGGACAGGTAGTTGGTGGACAGGTCGTCGACCTCGCTCGTCTGGTCGCAACCAGCAACGTCGTAGTTGGCCCAGATGATGTAGTCGGTCTGCCACAGGCGCTCCTGGTGCGTGGCGTCGTCCTCGCCGGTAAACCACTTATCGTTGAACTTGGACGGGAAGAACGGCTGGTGGTCGCCCCAGAACACCACGACCACCTTACGGTCGAGCTTGCTCAGGGCGTTGAGGAAGTAGCGAAGCGCCTGGTCGGACTGCTCGATGCACGAGACATACTCGTCGACATCGGAGAGCGTGCCGTCCTCGACGGTCTTGGCGTCCAGATCGGTCGTGTCGATGTTCAGGTGCATCTGCTTGTCGACCGGCAGCAGACCCGTGTCGTAGCCCGAGTGGTTCTGCATGGTCACGTCGAAGATAAACTGCGGATCGGCGTTCTGGTCGAGCAGCTCAAGAATCTTGTCGTAGGTAGCCTGGTCGGTCACCATGTCGCGCAGGGTGTCGGCTCCCTGGAAGTCGTTGATGGACAGGAACTGGTCAAAGCCAAAGTCCTTGTAGACGTTCTCGCGGTTCCAGTTGGTGGCGTGGTTGGGGTGCATGGCCGTGGTGGAATATCCGAGCGACTTGAACTGCTCTGCCAGGTTCCCGGTCGTTTCCATGTTGTAGATGGTGTAGGGGTACACGCCCGAGCCCAGGTTGGCCATGGAGTTGCCGGTCATAAACTCAAACTCGGTATTGGCGGTGCCGCCGCCGTAGGCGCTCACGTAGAGCTTGCCGCGGCTGAGGCAGTTGGACAGGTTCTTAAAGTACTGCGGACCCTCGTAGCCGGCGCGCATGTTCTGGTAGATCGACAGATCCGAGAAGGTCTCGTTCATGATGGCGATGACCGTGGGCTTCTCGCTGTCGAACTGCTCCTTTGCGGCGGCGCGCTCGTCGCTCTTGGCGGCATCGGACTTGTCGTAGGCCTTGGCGTACTTTTTGAGCGTGGCCTTGGCATCGTCGACGGAGTAGTCGGCGGGTTTGGGCGGCTTGATGGACTGCGCCGCGCTAATGAAAGCGGGCAGGTAGCCCTCGCGCCAGTAGCTCTCGAGCGGACGCCAGGTGTAGACGGTTATACCGAGGGTGTTGTAGTAGTCGATGAGCGTGACGTGTGCGGTCACGCCGCCCAGGCACAGCACCGCCACGAGCAGGTTGGTGAGCAGCATACGCTTGGCGTTGGCGGCGCCCTTCTGACGGTGCGGTGCCACCAGGCCGGCGTACTCGCATAGCAGCATGGCGATGGCGGTAAAGCCCATGGACAGCACGCAGAACAGTGAGATCGAGAAGGTGTAGCCGGTGCCGGCGACCGCGGCGGCGGTGGAGATGGCCGAAAGGTCGCCCGGCTGGATGGGCATGGATTTAAACGTGATGACGAAGAACTCGGCAATGCCCAGGACAAAGAGGGCAAAGGCCAGGACCGCGGGAGCTGCGCCGTGGCGCTGGAACAGGAAGAACAGGCCGACCATGAGCGTGGTGATGATGGCCCACTCGAGCAGGATGCACAGGGGGTAGACCCAGGTAAAGTCGTGGTTGGACGAGACCTCCATGCCCAGCAGCGCAAAGACGCCGGCGAGCAGCAGGCACAGGACGGCGGCGACGAGCGGTTTACCCACAAAGGCTCCGCGCAGGCGGGCGAGCTTGCCGGTGGGGGCGGGGGCGTCGGGCCCGGCGAACGCAAAGACGCGCGGGGCGATGCGGTCGCGGGCGATGCTGGCCCAAGCGCAGCCGGTGAGGATGGCGTTGGTCAGGATGAGCATCACGAAGGCGAGCGGCTCGTTCTGCGCGACGAGGCCAATAGCGCCCCAGACGGTCAAAAAGAGCTGGAACAGGCCAAAGGCGACGCTCCAGGCGAAGGCGCCCTTGGCAACGGTGCCCGACTGAGCGCGAATGGCCTTGGCCTCGCGCAAGACAAGGTAGACGGTCGCCGCAAGACCGATGAGCGAGATGGCGGCAGCGAACATGCTGAGACTCCTCACAAACTTAAAACCTACGAAAGCGGGGGTTTACCCGATTGTTACCTAAATATGCGCTGCATTTGCGGGCTGCGCACAACAACCAGCCATATTAACGCACATGTGCGGCGGTGTGGCGCAATGTAGTGGCGGCCTGCGCGATAATGGACGGGAATTACACGGAAACGTAAAGGCTTCTTAAAGAAATGGCGAGGATAGAGCTATGGGCGAGCAGGTTTGTATGACGGGTGCCGAGTGCTGCGGCGGAGCTGCGGGCGTGGATGCGAACGGTTATCCGGTCGAGACTACGGGCAATGCGGTGCTGGACATCTTGGAGCATCGCTCGTCTACGCGCGCCTTCGCGCGTGATGACGACGACCGTCCCGTGGCGGTGACCGACGAGCAGCGGGCGGCGATTCTGCATGCGGCGAGTCGCGCGCCGTCGGCGGGCGCCATGATGATGTATTCCATCGTGAGCATCCGCGAGCAGGCTACGCTCGACCGCCTGGCCGACCTGTGCGACCACCAGCCCATGATCGCCAAGGCGCCCTGGGCACTGATATTTGTGGTCGATTATGCCAAGTGGATCGATCTGTTTGAGCACGTGGGCTGCTTTGAGCCCGAGTTTGTCGAGCGCACGGGCAAGGTGCCCCGCCGCGCGCCGGGTTTGGGCGACTTTGCCATCGCGGCCCAGGACGCCGTGATCGCCGCGCAAAACGCCGTGGTTGCCGCCGAGGCCCTGGGCCTGGGGAGCTGCTACATCGGTGATATCGTCGAGAATGCCGAGGAAGTCGCCGAGCTGCTCGATCTGCCGCTCTATACCATGCCGCTGTCGATGCTCATCATCGGCACGCCCCGTAAGGAGCGTCCGGCGATCGCACACCCCGTGGTGAACCTGGTGCACGAGGAGCGCTACTGCCGTGCGGATGCCGCGACCATGGACGCGCAGGTGGCCGAGATGGACGCGATGTTCCGTCCGCACGCCCGCGAGGTGGGGGAGCGCGTCGTGGACATCTATACCCGCAAGCACACGAGTCCCTTTATGGCCGAGATGAGCCGCTCCATGGAGTGGTGGTTCAAAAACTGGCTCGGAAAATGACGAATGTGACAAAGGGACCGTCCCTTTGTCACATTCCATATCGCCGCGGTAGCCTAAAGACTGTATAAATCTTTATCTAGCTGGGAAAACAGTGCATTTAAACATGGGCCGATTACCTATAATTCCTTCGAACATTAAAGTTGGGAGGAAACCGGCTTATGGAACAAAAGGCCAAGGAGGCAGCCTCGCACGCTGCGATTCCTGTGAGCATCTCGGCGATGCTCGTCACGCTGGGCGTGGTGTATGGCGATATCGGCACCAGCCCCATGTATGTAACCAAGGCACTCGTTGCCGGCAACGGCGGCATCGGAAGCGTCACGGAGGAGTTCGTGCTCGGCGCGCTCTCGCTCGTCGTATGGACGGTCACGCTGCTGACGACCGTCAAGTACGTGCTGATCTCGCTGCGCGCCGACAACCACGGCGAGGGCGGTATCTTTGCTCTGTACAGTCTGGTCAAGCGTTGCGGCAAGTGGCTCATCATCCCCGCCATGCTGGGCGGCGCCGCATTGCTCGCCGACGGCATCCTGACGCCCGCCGTTACCGTTACCACGGCCATCGAGGGCCTGCGCACCATCCCGGCGGTCCATGCCGTGTTGGGTGACGATCAGGGCCGCGTCGTGGCCATCACGCTTGCCATCATCATCGCGCTCTTCTTGGTACAACGTATCGGTACGGCCAAGATCGGTCACGCTTTTGGCCCCATCATGACGCTGTGGTTCCTGTTCTTGGGCGGCACGGGTCTGTTCTTTGTCTTCCAGTACCCCGCGGTGCTGCTGTGCCTCAACCCGCTGCGTGGCATCGGCTTTTTGTTGAGCCCCAACAACCACGCGGGCATCATGATTCTGGGCAGCTGCTTCCTTGCCACCACCGGTGCCGAGGCGCTCTATTCCGACATGGGCCACGTGGGCCGCGGCAACATCTACGCTACCTGGCCGTTCGTTAAGTGCTGCCTGCTACTTTCCTATATGGGCCAGGGCGCTTGGCTTATCAACAACGCCGCCAACCCCGAGCTCATGGGTATCGCCGACCTCAACCCCTTCTACCAGATGCTCACCCCGGGCCTGCGTCCCTTTGCCGTCGGCCTTTCCACCGTCGCGGCCATCATTGCCTCGCAGGCGCTCATCACCGGCGCATTCTCGCTGGTGTCCGAGGCCAGCCGCCTGGACCTTATGCCGCACATGCAGGTTTTCTACCCTGCTGAGACCAAAGGCCAGCTTTATATTCCCATGGTCAACAACGTCATGCTCGTGGGCTGCGTCATCGTGGTGCTGCTGTTCCAGAACTCGGCGCATATGGAAGCCGCCTACGGCCTTGCCATTACGCTGACTATGATGTGCACCACGATGCTGCTCTTCTTCTACCTGCACGAGGAGCGCAAACTCAAGGTTGCTCCGTGGATCTTCGCGGCCTTCTTCCTTTTGCTCGAAGGCTTCTTCTTCGTGAGTTCGCTCACCAAGTTCTTCCACGGCGGCTACTTCACCATCCTTATGGCCATGCTCATCATGGGCATTATGGTGTGCTGGTACAACGGCACGGCGGTCGAGCAGCGCCAGTTTACGCTGCTGCCGCTGCGCAGCTACCTGCCGCAGCTCAAGCGCCTGCGCGACGACGACCGTTACGAGCGCATGAGCGACAACGTCGTGTACCTGACCAAGGACACCCATACCGACTACATCGACCGCGATATCGTCTATTCGATCTTGGACAAGCATCCCAAGCGCGCCCGCGCCTGGTGGTTTGTGAATGTCGAGACCATGGACGAACCGCACACCTTTGCCTATTCGGTCGAGACGTTCGGCACCGACTACGTGTTCCGCGTGCATCTGTACCTGGGCTACAAGATCAACCAGCGCGTCAATGCCTACCTGCGTCAGGTTGTTCAGGACCTGGCTGCCACCGGCGAGTTGCCGCCGCAGACGCATGACTACTCGGTCTACAAGGATCCGGGTAACATCGGCACGTTCAAGTTCGTCCTGATCCGTAAGCTTCTGGCGCCCGAAAGCGATGTGGAGCCCAGCGAGCGTACGGCCATCACGCTCAAGTACATCATCCGTCGCGCCGCCGGCACGCCTGCGCGTTGGTACGGCCTGGAGAACTCCAACGTGAGCTTTGAGTACGTGCCGCTGTTCACCAAGTTCAAAGCCGTGAACAAGATGCAGCGCCTGGCCCCCAACGAGCGCCCGTAGTCGACGCTCGAGGTTTGTCTGCGAACGGGCGGGTTTGTATTGACGGGGATTGAGTCCTGGGAGGAAACCATGGATGCAAAGGTGCTTGACGGTTGCGATCTTGCGACCGAGCTGGTGCGTGAGGTACGCGCCGATGCTGCCGAAGATCGGTTCTTTACGAATCGGGCCAACATGGATATGGCCGACCGCGTGATTTCGATCGTGGTGACGGTGCTTGTCGCGGCGTGCGTGTGCGCACTGCTCGCGCACGTGCTGTTTGTCTAACGACCGCAGGTTGCAAAGGCTTTACACTTGGAACCACCACAAGGGGAAACCACCACAAGGGTGCCTGTCCCCTTTGTGGTGGTTTTTGTTTTTGAGAGAGGGGCGGAACGCTGATGGACGTTCGTACGGACGGCGATATTGCCGATAGTTTTTGGTGGCGGCGCACAACGCTGACGCGCCGCACTCCTCTGTATGACGCCTGCGTATCGGTGGGGCTGCTGGTCGCGGCGACGATTGTGGGCGCGCTGCTCGACCATCCGGGTCTCGCGCCGAGCATCATGATCGTCTATGTGTTCGCCGTTCAGCTGTGCGCATTCTTTACCTGGAGTCGCCTGTATTGCTTGCTGAGCTCGGCTGCCGCCGTGGCGCTCTACAACTTTTTGTTTGTCGACCCGCGCTACTCGCTGTCGCTTATCGACCGCGGCTATCCCGGCATGTTCTTCATCATGTTCGTGGTTTCGCTTGTGTCGAGCTCGATTGCGTTGGCCCTGCGCCGCGCCTTGGCACAGGCTGCCGCCAGCGACCGCCGCACGCATATGGTGCTCGAGACCAACCGCATGCTGCAGCGGTGCGCCGATCAGCATCAGATCGTTCACGCCATGGCCACGCAGCTGGCGCGTCTTTCGGGCTGTCCGGTCGTGTGGTACAGCGCCGACGCCGAGGGCGATGACCTGCTGCCGCGTGCGACGTACACGGCCGTGGGCGATGCCGCCCCGGTGCACGAGCTGGCGCCGCAGATGCCGCCGCGGCTCTCGGCGTCCGCCTATGTGGGTACGCCGCTCGATGCCACCTATGGCGGATCGGCGTTTTATGGCATCTACCTGACGGTTTGCACAGGCGACGGCTTCGTGCGCTCGGGCGACCCCGCCTCGGTGGTGGGCGTGCTGGCTATCGTTGCCGAGCCCGACGTGCTGACACATGAGGAACGGACACTTGCCGATGCCATCGTGAGCGAAGGCGAGCTGGCGCTCGATCGCGCCCGCGCCATGGAGGCCCGCGAAGAAGCGGCGGTGCTCGCCAAAAACGAACAGCTGCGCGCCAACCTGCTGCGCTCCATCTCGCACGATCTGCGCACGCCGCTTACCAGTATTTCGGGAAATGCCGACGTGCTGCTCGATCAGGGCTCGACCGGCACCGCGGTGCTCGACGCCCAGACGCGCCGCGGCCTGCTCCTGTCCATTCGCTCGGATGCGCAATGGCTCAACGCCACTGTCGAGAATCTGCTCGCTATCACCAAGCTCGAGGGTGGCGGCATGCGCCTGTCGACCACGCTCGAGCTCATGGACGATATCGTCGAGGAGGCACTGCGCCACGTGAACCCTGCCGTGCGCGAGCACGACCTTAAGGTGGTGCCGTGCGACGAGCCGGCGCTCGTTAACGTCGATGCGCGCCTGATGGTGCAGCTGGTGGTCAATCTGGTGAACAATGCCATCACCTATACGCCCGCAGGCTCGCATATCGTGATTTCGATTGGCGTCGACGATGGACGCGTGGCGTGCTCGGTGGCCGATGACGGCCCGGGCATTGCGCCCGAGGACCGCGAGCGAATCTTTGAGTCGTTCTACACCGCCAACCACGGTTTGGCCGACAGCCACCGTAGCGTGGGCCTGGGACTTTCGCTCTGCCGCTCCATTGCATTGGCGCATGGCGGTAGCATAGAGGTTGCCGCGGCGGACCCGCACGGCTCGGTCTTTACGATTGAGCTTCCCGTCGCCGACGTTTCGTTTGATAAGGAGTAACGCTGTGCCGAACTCTGCCGTAAAACCGCTCATCTTGGTCGTTGAGGACGACCCCGCCGTTCGCAACCTTATCGTTGCCGCGCTCGAGGCGCACGGCTTGCGCCATATGGCCGTGGAGACCGCCCATGCCGCTATTGCCGCTGCCTCGTCGCAGGCGCCGAGCATCGTGCTACTCGATCTGGGCCTGCCCGATATGGACGGCGTCAAGGTGGTGGAGTCGGTGCGCGCATGGTCGGGCATGCCGATCATCGTGGTTTCGGCGCGCAGCGAGGACGCGGACAAGATCCGCGCGCTCGATGCCGGAGCCGACGACTACCTGACCAAGCCGTTTTCGGTCGAGGAGCTGCTCGCGCGCATTCGTACGACACTCAGGCGCCTTTCGTATGCGCAAACGGGCGGCGTTGCCTCCGAGGGCTCGTTCGATACCGGTGAGCTGCATATCGATTTTGATGCCGGCATCGCCACGATGGATGGCGAGGAGCTGCATCTGACGCCGATCGAGTACAAACTGCTATGCCTGCTGGCGCATAACGCCGACAAGGTGCTCACGCACCAGTCTATCCTGCACGAGATTTGGGGCACGGCAACCAAGAGCGACCTGGCGAGCCTGCGCGTCTTTATGGGCACGCTGCGCAAGAAGATCGAGTCCGACCCCGCGCATCCGCGCTACATCCAAACCCACGTAGGCATTGGCTACCGCCTAGTTACCCAAGGCTAGATCGCCAACCACCGTCCCAATATGAGTTGCGGTGAAATACGGTCTAACTTTGCCTAATTCCAGGCAAAACAGTCCGTATTCCACCGCAACTTTTTTATTTGCCCTTGGGCTTGCTGGCGTAGAACTTCTTCTTTTTGAGCTTGCCGGCAGGAGAGGGTTTGCCGGCAAAGTTCGACTTGCCGTTGCCGGCCTGCGCGTGCGCGGGTACTGCCGCACGGGGCTTGCGGGCCTCGGGATTGCGCAGTTCCTCGGTTCGCTCTGCAATCTCCTCGGCGCTAAAGCCGACCTCGGCCATGGCATCCTCGATGGGCAGGCGGCGCACGATATAGCAGTGGTGCACCTTCTGGTTGCGCGCGAAGTCCTCGGGGATGGTCTGTGCCGTAATGTCCTCCAGCACCACGCCCGCGCGTGCGAGCTTGCGCGTCTCGGGACGGAAGCCACGCAGGTTGCAGCTAAAGATGGCATGTCCACCCTGTGCGAGCAGGCGCGATACGCCGGCCAAAAGCTCAACATGGTCGCGTTGGACATCCCAGGTACGGCGGCCCATCTTGGACGAGTTCGAGAACGTGGGCGGGTCGACAAAGATCAGGTCCCAGCGGTTGCGCGTCTGGCGTTGGTCGCGAATCCAGGCGAGCACGTCGTCGCGCACAAAATGATGCTGCGGTCCCACAAAGCCGTTTTGGCGCATGTTGCGCTCGGCCCAGTCCAGGTAGGTGTTGGAGAGGTCGACCGTCGCGGTCTCCTCGACGCCGCCGTCCGCCGCGTAGCAGGTGGCGGTGCCGGTATAGGCAAACAGGTTGAGGAAGCGACGCGCCTGCTTGGCGTGCTCGCGCACCAGGTTGCGGGTGACGCGGTGATCCAGGAAGATGCCCACATCCAGATAATCGTCAAAGTTGACGGCAAAGGTGAGTCCGCCCTCTTCGATGAGCGGCAGGCGACGGCGAGCGATGTTGGCGCGCTCGCCTGATGCGCCCTTACCGGCGCCCTGCTTGCCGTACTGCGAGCCGCCACGCGAGCGCATGCGGGCCTTGGCGTGCACATGCTCGGCCGGAACATCCAGGATGCGCGGCGCGATGGCCAAGATGTCGAGCATGCGGGCCTGGGCTAGCGCGGGATCGATGGTCTTAGGCGCGGCGTACTCGGCGATGACGAGCCAGCGGCCCGGCGTCTGCGGGCAGCCCTCGTACAGATCGATGGCGGCGGAGTAGTCGGGTAGGTCGGCATCGTAGACGCGGTAGCAGCTCACGCCCTCGCGCTTGGCCCACTTGCGACGCAGACGGGCATTCTTACGCAGGCGGTTGGCGAACTGCTCGGACTCGGGGCTGTCTCTTATACACATCTCCGAGCCCACGAGACGTAGAGGAATCTCGT
>ENA-UABL01000488-UABL01000488.1-human-gut-metagenome-genome-assembly--contig:-NODE-488-length-16479-cov-9.849123_pt1 | contig 16479 bp, 20 predicted proteins | sample MGYA00243867_ERZ654201 | MGnify/ENA primary metagenome ERZ654201 (study PRJEB26926, sample SAMN06165157) | human gut metagenome | biome: ENVO:00009003; feature: ENVO:2100002; material: ENVO:00002003... | reverse complement strand
CACAAAGAAACCCCGCGCACCTGATCTAGCCGAGTCCAGGCACGCGGGGTTGGGATGGGATGGCCCTTCGTTAGTATATGCCTTCAAGCTTCAGGAATCTAGCCTTGTGCAGAGATGGACCGTTTACAAGATCTTGTGCGAACTTCAAGGCAGCCTCGATGCAAGAGAACACACGGCAACTTGAGCCGGGTCGAATTTGAACATCAATTACGCGCTATAGCTACATGATCCGCCTACACCACCGATGTTACCGCTTGCTCCGTAAATGGAAAGCAGACCCGATGAATCAATGAAACCGACCTTTGTTGCGGTGCCGCTATTTGTATAGCAAATATATGCCGTATTTGTTGACGGTCTCGCCCAGCCCGGTGCTTGAGCGGATGCATAATTTGAGATGTCACCTCCGATTTGGAACGTGACGACTCCGTTTGATAATGTGAAGTTTGCAGGCGCGCCGGCAAAATTCACAGACCCTTGTTCGAAGCGCCCGTTATACGATCCTTCGATGCCCTGATAGAGAAAATCGGCAATTATTTTCGCGCCCTTTTCATTAGGGTGTATATCACTCGACGGAAAACAGTCTGTGCGCCCCTTCAACCACGTCCAAGCGTGGTTTAAAACTATAGCTTTAAAATTAGCAAGCTCGTTGCAAACATAACTGCATTCCAGTTTGTCATCGTTCGAAAGCGGAGTTGAGTCGTAGAGATAAGGGGCAACCACAACTTTAGCGTCCGGCCAGTTGTTATTGATAACGCTGAAACAGTTATCAACCGCAGCTCTGGCCTGCCGCTCCGTGATGATGTCGTTTCGTCCTCCACATATAACGATCAAGTTAGGTTTAAGCTTATCGCTCGCGGCTTGCTGCAGCTGATTCTCAAACTTCTTGCCATCGACGTTCCATCCGGCGCCGCTGACACAATAATTGTGAAGCGTGCACCCGGGAATGAGCTTCGAGAGCTGGTAAGCCCAGGAGCGTTCTTGCGGCGTTATATCGCCATATGAATCGCCGATAGTAAGCAGTACGGTTTTAGTATGCGTTTGTATATCGGCCAGGGCAGCCTGCACAGCGTTAGGCGTGATGCCACCGTCGGTCTGCGCTCCAACTGCGTTGTAGAGCTTTACGTGTCCGTAATTGGTGGAGTTGCCCACTCCATACGTCGTTGCCGTGCTCGCATGGCTGATAGGCGCCTTAGTGCCAACTTCCGTTCGGACTGCCTGCACAGCGTTGGGCGTGATGGCCCCGTCGGTCTGCGCTCCGACTGCGTTGTACAGCTTTACGTGGCCGTAATTGGTGGAGCTGCCCACTCCGTACGTCGTTGCCGTGCTCGCGTGGCTGATAGGTGCCTTGGTCGCAATGCCATTCGCGTTCTGCGTAATCCGCTCGTCAAACCGCGCCACCTCTGTTCGGTACTGTTCGATTTGAGCGTTATAGTTTCCCGTAAGAGCCCAGTATTCTTCATTAGAGATAAGAATTCCGGCTGGCACGAATTGACGAGACGTGTATGAATTGCCTTCGTTGTAGACAATCGTCAATGGCTCGTAACTCTTCGATGAATCCCACTGCAGAGGTTCTGCAAACAGGGGCACGTAACGCGCGCCGATATATTGCGTGACTGCCATTTTAAGTCGTTCCTATTCCGTATCGTCGGTATTACTCAGAGGCGTGTACAGGGTTACTTTGATTTTGTCGATGTCGGTAGTTGCGTCGTTAACTTTTGTAACCAGCCCGTTGACTTTTGTAACCAGCTCGTTGATTTTGTCGACGTCGGTAGTCGCGGCGTTAACTTTTGCAACCAGCTCGTTGATTTTGTTGATTGCCTCAACGGTGGACGGCCTTAGATTCTTGCCGAACTCGATGGGTTGAATTGCCATGTTAACCTCTCTCTGTTAGCGATGTATAAACGGTGTATTGCAGCTCACGTATTTCGCTTTGCAGCTTTGCGATGTCTGCAGACGGGTCTTTAATCCCGTAATTAGGCGCGGTGTTGTCTATGACTCCTTGGCCCGATGTGTTGTATTTGAGCAAAAGTCTTCCGTAACTATCGGTGCCGTACACGGCGCCAGTGTCGAACGTGATGTCTGCCCATGAATCCGGCACGTAAGCGCAGAAACGGCCGTCGGATGTGAGTCCGAAGAAAACCATGTCGGCGAACGTATCCCACAATTGTAGAAGGTTGTCGTTGATCCACTGCTCTATCTGCGCGGCGTAGTAGTCTTCGAACCCGGACTCCATGAACTTATGCATAAGCTCTTGTAGCTCGGCGATCGCCTTGCTGTTCGCGTTCACCTGCGCGTCAGCCTCGTCGATGTGTCCGCGCAGGGCCTCGATGATGCAGTACAGATTGGCGATGAGTTGTTCTGGACTTTTGACCTCCCAATACAGCTTAGGAAGCGTCGGATTCGTCAACATCCACGGATTAAATGGTGTAAGTAGGTTGTACATATGCTTTCACCTCCCATCGGTTCCCATCATAGTATACACACTCGCGATCTGCGTCCATGCGAGCCTCTTTACCACAGCGGTACGGTCGGAACCATAATTCCGGTGAACAGCACGTGCTCCAACTCGTCGAGGATCAATACGTCCACGTCGTTCCACGTTCGGGCGAATTGCACCGCGAGATTCGCGGCGTTGCCCTCGTGGATAACGTCCGCCTCGCGGTCATTGCCGGTCGATGCATAATCGGAGTTTCCGGAAAGCATCGTCTCGGGGAAGTCCGAGAAGATATCGCGCGACTTCGAGCGCTCGCGCCCGTCCTGAAACGGATTCACGCCCTGCTCGACGCGTTCATAGAGAAGCTTGTATTTCGGCATGATCTCGTTGAGCTTGCGCAGATACGCGCGTTTCCAGCGTGAGGGCGTGATGATGGACACCTCGCGGTCGTAGAAGCGGTTTAGGAACTTGCGACAAAGCCGCGTGTATTGCAAATCGCTGTAAGCGTCGAAGCGCCAAGAATCATCCTCGAACGGCCGATAGAATCCCATTTCATACCACTCGCCAAGGGTGATCGTCATACCGTCGTAACGTGCGTTAGTGGGAACATCGGGAAAGTCGAACATGTCAACTCCTCTCAATAAGCGTGTCGTAGCGGTGCCGCATGTCGTAATTGTCGGTGATGTTGTCGCGCGCCCACACCACGGTCACAGGTTCCGTCAACCTGCCACCGAATCGCGCATCGAGCTTATCGCACGCGGCTCTGCGCGTGGTGAGCGGTGAAAGGCGCGCGAGCTCGGTCGGCTGCATGGTCGAGTTCACCTCGTCCTCGATCATGCGCTCTTCCTTGAATGGCATGGAGTCGATGCCCAGCTCGCGGTAGATCGCATCCCACGTGTTGGCCCAGTCCTGCTGGAGTTTGTCCCCGATATACTCCTTGGCGCGCTCGGGCATGGTCGCGCTGGTCTGGATGTCGCTAAAATTGTCATATGCGATGACGAAAGGCTCGCCGTTGGCTATGTTCTTGTAGAAGTTCTGCACGTCGAATGCGCGGTCTTGCGGCCCGGTGATGACCAATGGCATGCGCATGTGATAACGGTTGATCTGCTTCGTGCGCATGATGTCGGTCAGCTCGCGCGCCCATATGTTAATCTTGACCATGAGCGGGTAGCGCGTCGAATTGTCCCAAATCCATACGCCGTTCGTCCAATTGCATAGAAAATCGGTCTTACCGGTCGCGCCAATCGCGCGCCATGCACGAGGCTCGTCGTACATGTTCGGCGCGCCCTGCTGCACGCATTTGAGCGATAAAAGCGTATCACTGGTGAGCGACGGATATGCGAGAGTTGCGGCTCCCTCAGTTAATAGCACCCATTCCAGATAACGTTCGTTGCACGTCTCGGGGAGTCCCACCCAGCGGAAGCGCGATAGAGCAAGCTCGATAAGGTCGTTTTGGAACATGTTGAACAACTGCTGGTTGTACGCTTCGGTTTGCCAGTACGTCGCTTGCTGTCCCGGCCTGAACGGTTTTTTCTGCTTGTAGCCCCTGCGGCCCTTGCTCATTTTAGACCTCCTTGTAAACGATCTGCGCTTGCAAAGCGGCTTTCATGGATTCCAGCGCGTCGCGCTGCGCGGCCGTCTGCCTCTCTATAAGCGCCGTCATAAGCGCGTCGTGCGCTTGCGCATCTTTGCCCACGGTGGCCTCGCGTCGCGCGCGCTCGACCTTGTAGGCGATGAGCGCGTCGATCTCCGCGTCGCTCATGTTCTGGTACGTCCCGGCATTCAACAGTGCGTCGATGTCGGGTTTAGGCTCGATCAAGTCCGGCATTTTTCCTCCTTAAAAGTTGTCGTAAATGCTAACGCGGCCTATCTCCTCGGGCTTGTCCCAAACGGTCACGCCCTTAATGAGTATATCCTTTACAGCGGCCTGCGCGCCCTCCACGACGTCACCGGTGCCGCTGCACCATACCTCTGTGCACTTCCAATAGGTGAAGTGCCGCATGACCTGCATCCGCTCCATGCTCCACTCGCGCATGAGCGTGTATCCGTAGCGCGCGAAGGCCGATGCCGCATTCATGATGTCGCATTCACGTTGCGTGACGATCTGCGCGAACAGCGCGCGCGGTGCGGTCGCGCTCGATTGTCCGTTTGCGCCTACGCCGAACTGCACCGGCGCCGCGACGCCCGCCTGCTTCAAACCGGCATCGATCGCGTCGATCGCGGTCGCGTACGCGCGCCCCGCATTCGCATCTCCAGTTTCCTTTGAACGCCCCGCGTTTGCGTCTCCGGTGGACTTCGAGTTGCCCGCGTTGGTGCGCGTGAGCGTGGCGCTTGCGTTTGCGCTGTATGTGCTCGCGTCGTTGCGTATGTTGGTGTTGTTGGTGGCCGTCTCGCTCTGAATGCCGTAAGTGGCCGCGGTGTACTGCATGGCGTGCAATGTCTTTTCAAGTGCGTTGGACTGCGCGAGCCCTGAGGCTCGAACGTTGCTCGATTGCGAGACCGCCGCAGCTGCGTTTGCAGACGGGAAAGATACCGCCATGTCGGTAACGCCGCTCACGGCTGCGGTCGTGGCTCCTGCAGCTCCGCCCGAAAAGGCCCCCGTGACCACGCTTCCGATGGTTCGCGCGGCTGCGGCCGCGTTGTTGTTCGCGGTGGTGATCGCGATAACGTCGTTCTTGAGGTCCGCCATAGACGTCGATGTCGCGTTGTCGCTGTCGCAGTCCGCTTTCAGTTTTTGATTTGCGGCGGTGGCTCCATTTAAGGCCGCTGAGTTTGCGTTGGTCGTGATGGAGTTGTTCGCGTTCACGTTCACGCGGTTCACGTCGACGATGTTCGCGGCGACGTTGTTCGCGTTGGTTTGCGCGGTGGCGTTAGACGCAAGCGCGTTGGTGTACGCGGTCGCGTTAGATGCGAGCGCGGAGGCCCGCGCGTTGTCCGCTGCGAGCTTCGCATGAGCGCGGTTGTACACGGTCGTGTAATCGGCACGGCTCGCCGCGCTCTGCGTGACCTGCATGATGGGGAGGTTCCAGCTCTTAAGGTACTCACCCCAAGCACCGCCGAAGTCGTACGTGCGGCCCTCCATCGTCTGAAACGTGAGGGTATCGGTCGCACCGGCGATGTCAAGCAAACGCGCGTCGATGGATATGTAGGGCATGATCAAGTTCACGGCGCTCGCGATCTCGATGCCATGCGCGCCCAAGTCCTCCACACGCACGATGGAGGATCGCCCGCGCTCGTCGCTCACGCGGATCGCCGCGTAAGGGTAGGTATAGAGCTTTGCGAACGGGGCTGCTTGCGTCGGATAGCCGAAATCCGAAATACCCGGCCGCAAAAGCGGCTCGACCTTCTGTACCGCGTCGCACACGGTGACGGTCACTCCCCACATCGTTAAACCGCCTGACTGCGTGAGCAAGTCGGCGGGCGCGAAGAACACGCCCTGAATGGTCTGTTTGACCCACGGCGCGTTCTGCTCCATCGCGCGCAGGAACTTCTGCAGATCGCCCACCGCGACGGAATACACGCGAGACGCGAGGATACCCGACGTCTCCGGCTCGGAAAGCGCGGGCACGGTCGGTGCGGATGCCGTGCCTAAATCGCCCTGCAGATCGCACGTCGTCGCGATGCACGCGCGCTGGGTCGCGGCGCTGTAATTCTTGACGGCGCGGCTGCGCTCGATGTAGGGTTCCCCACCGGTGTTCACGTCCGCCGTGAGCAGGTAGGTGGAATTGTCTTTCGGGTCGGCGAGGTAATCGGCGATGGGCGATGCCGCGACGGGGGCGTGCCCGCGTTCGAGCAGTATGTAATCGAATCGCATGTCATTGATGTAGGTGGTCCACATGTCCAGTTCGAGAACAAGGCGCGTGGAGTTCGGTGAGAGCTGCTGCGCGTCCAAAATGAAATAGAAGTAACGCGCCTTGCGCTCGCCGCTCGCGTGCTCGATGGGTTGCGCGTCGCTCGTCATGCGCGGGAGGTCGACCACGATGTAATTGTAGACCTGCGCGGATGTCACCGGCACGGGTACCTTGGCGCTGCCATCGGGCTTGACGTTGAACATGGTCTCGAGATTCACCACGTCACCGGAAAGCGCGTCAAACCACTCATCGCGCTTGGCGTCGTTCTCGAACTTCACGACGTTCTCGTAATCCCCGCACCACGGGACATTGCACATTTTGAGTCGGGCGGTCGGCTTGAACCTCGAATAGTCGAACGTGTTTTCGTATGCGTACACGTCCACGTTTCCGAGATTGGGGAAATCCGCATTCATGAACATACCTCCTTAACAAAAGCGCCCCCGCTCACGCATGAGCAGGGGCGCGCGGCCTATGACCGGATTATACACGCATTCTATGCGATGGTGATGTCAACGGTCTCGGTGTACTTGCTCGTCGCGCCGGACGGATTCACGTAAGACGCGGTGCCGGTGACGTGCAGGACGTTGTTCGCCTCCAGATCGGACTTCTGCACGTGCAGCACGCCCAGACGATCGACGCGCGTCGCGGAGTTGAGCGCAAGCGGTCCGCCCTCGCTCGCCGCGGTCTCGCCTGAAACGCTCCACGTCACCGCGTCTGGCGCAACCTCGATGCCCTCGTCATTCGCGGTTACGGTGCCGGTGAGCTCCACGGTCATCTGCGTGGACTCGCCCGGCTTAAGGCTGGTCTTGGCAGCGGTGATGTTCACGCCGGTGACGGACTGCGTGATGGTGGAGACGGTGGTAGGCGCGTCGGTGGTGAACAGGATCGCAGGGACGAACGGGGACGCGCTCACGACCTCCCAGTGGTGCAGGTAGTAGTTCGTGCTGAGGGTCTGAGGATTGTAGAAAGACTCGTTCGCGTAGACGTAGTCGTTGCAGACAAAGAAATTATCGGTGGTGAGCAGGGCGAAGGCGTTGGGGATGGGAAGCTCGGGAACCTCGATGGTGCGGTATGCGGCCTCGGCCTTGTCCAGATTGAACACGCTCGCGAGGGTGTCGACGTCGATGGAAGCGGCTGCGTCCGCGGTGATGAAAAGCACGAGCTCCTCGGGCTTGGCGAAGGTGGGAATGCCGTACTCGGCGGACACGGGGGAGTAAAGCGACGTCGGGAACTTAAGCTTCTTGGCGTAGGCGCGAACCGCCTTCAGGAACTCCTTACCGGTCGCCTCGTCGGTCGGGGCGGCGCTCACCTGATGCTTGTAGAAACCCCAGTTCCGCTCGTAATATGCGAGCTGGTTGAGCATGCACAGGTACTCGTCGTAATTGTCTGAATTGCGCGGAGCGGTCATGATCGCGTCGATGAGGCGGTTCAGGCCCATCTCGTCGGCGAAAGCCTGCTGCAGATCGGGGAGCTCGACGCTGATGTCGTAACGGTCCTTGCGGTTGACGGTGTGATACCACACTGCGGCCTCGGGGCGGCTCACCTTGAGCAGCGTCGCATCGTCCACGTCGTAGGAGTGCGCCTTGATCCACTTGAGCGCGGACTCCTGAATGGCCGAACCGTAGCGGAGATTTGCGCCCTTGAAGACGGTGAGCGGATTCTCCCACTGGTTGTTATGCACGATCTGCGTGCCGATGCGATTGACGAAAGCGTCCACGAACTCGTTCAGATAACGTCGGTTCATGGGGTCGAAAAGAAACTTGCCGGTCGCGTCGATGCCCTCGATGGTCGGGTTCGGCACGCGCTGCTGAAAATCGTTGGTGCCGGAAAGGTACACGCGGCCCGCGATGGTGGTGTTGTTGGTTGCCATGTAAAGTTCCCTCCTTAAAGGTCAAGGTCAAGCTCGTCGTAATCGGGGATGACCACCACGTCGTCCTCGATGATGTCGGCATCCCCATCACCGTCGACATCGCGCACGCTCGCTCCGTTGTCGATGTCGATTGCCTCGGCGGTTGTTCGCATTGCGGTGAGCATGTCGGTGACGCCCTGCAACATCCCTTCCATGCGCTCTAGCCGGTCGCGCAAATCGTCGAACTCGCCGATGCGGTGGGCTTCCTCGCCGTCAACGCCTGCGGTCCGCTCGATCTCCTGCTCATCCGGGGCCGGATTGTCATTCTGCTCGTCCATGCGCTTACTCCTTTCGTGTATATAAGTCGAGCGCGACCACGCGAGGTTGTCATCTGCGTGGTCGCGCTCATTATAACGCATGGCGAAGCTGAGGCACGTTCCATTGAAACACGTAGCCAACTCGCGCGGGGTTCGGGTACCGACTGAACGGTACAGCTTCCCGAATCATCCCTACTCACGGATTTTCGTGCTCGCCGTCGCTCGCGTCACATTTACTTTACCCCATACAAAGCCATCGCGTCTAGGAAACCTTCGCGCACCTTCACACTCTCAAAAAGCACGCTCCCCTCGTAATACATCTGAACGATCACCCTAAGCGTCTTGCTAACCCGCTGCGCCGCGATGCGGTTCGGGGTGTTGTCCTTGCGCGTCAGCGCGTACACGTTACCCGCGTTATTCGGTATCTTTCCGGTGACGTAGTAGTACCCTTCGGAAATGTCAATCCAGATTCCGTACTCCGTTCCCATATGAACGCACCCCATGACGTACTTCGCGCGCGGGGGCTTCTTGGCGATGTAACGGTTATCCTCGGCGAAGTCGTTCGCGTAGGTTGCTTTTGCGTAACCGGTCACCCGCCCCATTCGACCCGCAAGGGTGTGCTCCATGCGGTAAGCATCGTGCTCGTCGGACTCGACGATGTGCAACAGGCACATCTTGTCGAGATACCACGTGTACCCGAATTTAGGTACGCCAGTCACGCCAAACGCGGCGAAATAAGGATTAATCAAGTCGACTGCGTTGCCCAACAAGAACAGACGCGGCTTCACGCGATTCTCGTTATAGGCGTCCTCGCGCGCCAAAGAATCGATCATGCGGCTCAACGTATTCCATTCATCGCGCTTGTACTGATGCGAGCTGTCGATTTTTTCCATAATGGCCTCGTCGAAAATAATATTCTCGACGTTTACGAACGTGCTTTTTTTCGCTCGCTGCAATTCGGCGAAACCGACTATGTAACCACACGTCTTCCACGGCGTGCCCTTCTTCGAGTTCTTCGGGCGGTATTTGAACTCGTCCGCCTTGCACATATATTCATAGGCGCTAAATTCATCATCCGTGGCGATGAGCTTGTCAAAATAACTATGCTTCACCGCGTCGCGCTCGTTTAAAGTGCGGCACACCTCCACGAACCTCTGGTCTTTCTTGATCGCGCGGTTGAGCGCATAGGCGCGAAGTCCGTATGTCTTTCCCTTGTTCGGCGCGCCGACGACCATAGTGATGTCCGCGTTGTAGGAAAGCGTTTTTTCCCAGTTGTAATGCACGCCGTCATTAAGATTTACCATTGCGCTTCATTCCCCTCATCGTCTATATACGTGTAGGTCGCCCGATCGCCCTCAATATCTATCACGCGCTCTGTGGTGTCAACCGCGCGCCCGTACCGCTCTCGCATGTACGCGATGGTGCGGGCGTTGCCACCCTTATCCGCGTCTCCCAACAAGCGCTCGGACGGATACAGCGCGATCGACTCGTGCGTATGCACGTGGGACGTTTGCCCCGTGTAGTCGGTTATGTCCATGTCCAGCACGTCCGCCGCTGCCGGACGGTAATGCTCCAATGCATGGCAAACCGGTTGCGAGACGCGAACACCCCATCCCAACACGCGTGGGGCCACCTCCTCGAATCCATGCACCGCGCTCATGTCGTCAATCCAATTCTCGATGTGATACATACCCGTCGGTCGCGATAGGCCCGCGCATGTGATGTGCGCGTGATGCCCGTCCCAGCTCACGCGCGCCTTGTTCCAAGCGTCCATGTGCATGGGGTACGCCTCGCCCTCGACCTCGAATGTGCCGACTCCGGTGAGCGGTGAGGCGTAATCGGGGAAGTTCTTGCGCACGCGGCTCATGCATAGGTCGATTGATGCCGTCACCGCCTCGTGAAACGGAGCCAGCGCCCGCATGAGACCGCTTGCGGAAACATCTGCATCGCATGAGATTTTAAGTGAATCGGTGTCACCTCCCAGCACGCGCACGCGCTCGCCGAACGACTTATATACAAGCTCGATCGCCGCGACGATCGCCATGCGGGAACCTCCGACGATGCGAAGGCCGTAAGGATATAGAACGAGCTTCTCCTTAGCGTCCTCATAATGCTCCTTATATGTCTCGCGTGTCACGATCGTGTCGCGATCGACGCATATCTCACCGGCATCGACCTTGTATGCGCATTTGAACACGTCTTGCGCCTCCATTCCGTAAATCGAATTAAACATTCCCTTGACGGTGGAATTGTAATAGGCCTCGAGGTCTGCGCGTTCCATCGCACCGCTGCGGATGCGCTCGGCGATTCCCTCGGGGATGCTGCCCGGTATCTCGCGCGTGTACGGCTCTCCCGTCTCGTATGTCTTGAGGATCTGCTTGCAAGCGTCCTTGCGCGCATAGAACAGATTGGACAACAACGTCACGTGGTCCGGCGGCTTAACGAAGCTCATCGTCCCCTCGCCTAAAATCACCTCCATCGCATCCCAGGCATACACGCGGCTCATGCACCACAGCTCCAGCTCAGAGACGTTCACGATGCACGACGCGGCTTGAACGAGCTTGCCGAACGCGAAGCGGCCGTTTTCGGCCACGTCCACGTACCCGGCACTGCGAACCGCCGTCACGGTGTCGCGGTCCGCCTCGCCTCCCCACTCGCCCAGCTGTCCGGAGCCCTTGAACTTCGCTTCGGATAGCAACGCGATGTCCCAGGACTCGAACGCGCTCCCCTCACGCAAGCGGAGGTTCTTGAACCTGATTTGCGCGTGGAACGCGCACCCGAAAGGCTCTTCCCAGTGCCGCATCGCCTGATCTAAATCAGTGCCGCAAACGCCCTCGGCCATCGCCTGCAGGATGCTCGGGAGGACGCCGCGAAAATTAACCGGCTGCATGTGGCCGTTGATGTAAGCATGGTGGGCGGACGTCTCGTCGATGCTGTAAACGTTTTTCTGCACGATGCCGGAATACCGCGCGGAGGTGAACGTGAAGCCTCCCCTGAAACACGCCTTACGCAGTGCGTATTGCGCGTAAGTCGGGGCGAGTTCCTCGGCGCACATGCGCTCGAACGCCGCTTGCACTGAGATCGGTTTGCCTTTTTCGCGCGGGATGCGCAGACGGCCGGTCTCCATCTTGCCCGCCTGACGCACAAGTGATGTCTTGGTCAGCACGCGCACGCCAAGCCATTCGGGCTTCAACCATTCATTCGATTCCAACAGATAACGCAGGTAAGCCGGAATCACCTCGGTGTCTCGACCTGCGTAATAAAGCTCCTCGTCGGTCAGCGGGGTTTCCGGAGTGCGAACCTTCGAGTAATCCCAATCACCGACGGCCTTCGGCAAACCGCACGTTTCTCCCATCTTCGCAAGTCCGCGCATCTCAAGATAAAAGGTGTCCCAGAACCGCAACTTGACCGCGCCGTCCTGCACGATGTCAACGGTGTATGCGCTCGTCGCGCTCTGCGCGCTCGCGACCATGTCCCAGCGCTCGTCAAGCTCGTACATGAGCGGTTGGAGGTCGAACATCAAGTTATAGGCGCATATGATCGGAATGCAATGCTCGTCTTCGCCCCACGTTATGTAATCGTCTATGACACGCTGCATGTCCTCGCCGTGCCGGTAAAACGACACGCGCCCCGAGCCCACCTCATATGTGCGCAGATCGCAACCGCGAACGTCATTCACGATGTAAAGCACCGGGTAGGCGCGCCACTGGTTCTCACGCTCGTCAATGCAGACGTTGCACGTCTCGGTGTCATACGCGGCTGCGATCTTGAATTGCGGTTTACGTTCCTTACACCCCATGACCCTTTACCTTTGGCTACCCGAACATGACGACCCTTGATGCCCATATAGGCGAACCGATCAACTCGGCGTCGTATTCGACCTCGGAATAAAACGCCTCGTTCTCGTCGGTAAAACCCTCGACCTCGGAGGTCGGAACGCCTGATGCGATCGCGGCTTTAAATGCCCGTTCGTTCGCGCGTAGAACCTTCTCGAACGCCTCGGAAAGCGATGACGCGCCTAAACCGCGCATAATCAATCGGTTGCGCTCCTTAGGGTCTTTGCCGCGCCAATATCGACGCGTGGCCGCGTAAAAGACGTCAACGGCCTCCTTGCCGTGATCGCCGAGTGTGCTTGGAGCCCCGATGCGCGCAAGATTGATTTGACGCTGAAAAAGCATGTCGGAACGCTCGCGCGAACTCTTGACCTTGCGAGGCGCGGAGGTCATGCGATCTAGTCGCTCGCCCGCGCTCTTCGCGCGTTTCTGCGCGCGCCGAACCTCCCGCACGTCTCGTGTGCCCTGATACGACTGTGTTATCTGCGCGCGCACGCTCTCCATGTAATCAGCCCTCGCGCGTTTCTGTGCGGTGCTCATACCGCTCACATCCTCGCGCTCCATGCGTGCCAGCAAACGCTTTGCGCGCCTGCGTGCGTTGTAAATCTCGTCCGATGCGCGTTTAGCACGTGCCATATGCAATCCTCCAAAAGAAAAAAGGCGATGCGGTTTGAACCGCACCGCCAAAACGTAACGCAACGGGATTGAGGTTTGAAGACTTGACTTAAATCAATACGAGCGTCTTGCGAGAGTTGCCATTCGGGAGCGTGGAAGAAACGAGCTTCATGGGAACGACCTCGCCATCATCGAACAAACCCGCTGCCATGAAGTTATCAGCTGCGTTGCGAACGCCCTCGGACTGCGAGAAATAGGCGGAACCATCGGCGCACACGATGGTGGTGTTCGTGCAAAGGGTGTCGATGCCGTTCTTGTCACGAGCGCGACGCACGCCCGGCTTAGTGAAAACGCCGATGACGTTAAGCGTCTCGCCCTCATGGTTGGAAAGCGACTCGGCGTTGTTCATGGCGTTGACCACGAGCTTGCGAGTCTCAGCGTCTGCGGGCTTGATTGAGGAATAGTTGGAAGGCGCGTACAAATCAGTGGAATCGACGGTTGCGAGTTGGTTGGTATCAGTCATGGTCGGTTTCCTTTCTAGAAGTCATTGACTTGTTTACCGTATGCGAGATTAATCTCACTTTTGCCGTTCTTGTAATCAATTGCCGTTTGGACGAAAAGTTTCAGCGGAATGGAATAGTAATCAGAATCGACTTCAACGCTTGTGATTACAATTGAATTGTCATGCGTCCTGCGTCGCAACGTGTTCGTTGCTTTTTGGACGTTGGAGTAATCGCCGATTAGCTCGAACTCAAAATCGACTAACTCGCCGGATTCCACGCGCTTACCCTTGCAATGGGAAAACGCGACGGTGCGGCCTATCATCCCACGTTCTAGTTTCTTTGGCATAAAATACACCCCCTTTCCCGTTGCTGTGATTAACAGTATAGGTAATGGGGGCGTTTCATGTCAACAGCCAAAGCGATGATTTTTAATAATACGTGATGATTGGCTTGTAACCCTTCGAGCGGAGCTCACCGGCGAACTTCTCCGCGTTGGACTTGATCGAGAACGCGCCCAACTGAACGCGGTAGAGCTTGCCCGGAGTGCTCGGGGCATCGGGCGTCTCGGGAGCGATGACGTTCGCGCCGATGCCAGCGGCTTGCAGGATACCGCGCGCCAGATCGTCCATCTGATTCATGAACTTTGCGCGATCGCCGTCATTGGAGATGAAACCGCATTCGAGAAGCCGGTAATTCACGCCCGCGCTCGCGGCTCGGTTCGGATTCGCCAAATCGGAACGGCCCACGATCGTGGAGGAACGCCCGGGAAAAAACGAAACGATGAAAGAGGCGAGAGCCTTATCGAACGCATCCGGGCTAAATCCCTTCTTGATGATGACGTGACCACCGCGCGCGGATGGTGCCGCGCTATCCATGTGAAGCTCAAGCACCATCGCGCCCTTGGGACACTGACCCTTGCCGATGCCGTTGGACTCATACCAATTAACGTCCATGTCGCCGATTTGAACATCGGAGGTGCCCAGATCTTTGATGCGCGCGGCGAGCTTGCGCACCAACGCGGCCTCGGTCTGACCTCCAGCGCACGCGCCTGAGTCTCCGGCTCCATGGCCGCAGATGATAAATAGCTTACAACTCACGCTTGCACCTCCGGCGCAATCGAATCCAGCTTCTCGGCGAGCTTGGTCATGATGAGAGTGTTTTCCTCAATGGTCTCGCGCATGTCCTCGATCGTCTTCGTGCTCGAATAAAACATCATAACAAACGCCGCGATGGGGAATGCCACGTTGCTCACCAACTCCGTTACCGCGTTAATGTCCATGTACTTTCTCCCTTCAAAGAAAAACAGGGTTGCGTCACTTTTAACGCAACCCCTTGCCCTAGGAAAGATTATACACACGTTTGCGTCGGTCGCGCTCGCGCTTCAATTTGATTAACGCTTGCTCGTACCTGCGCCGTGCAAGTTTGAATTGATGAGCTCCGTGCCGCTCGCCCGTTGCCCATCGCGCTGCTGCGAACACACGCATGATCTCGGCCTTGCACGTGTAGAACTCGATGAGTTCCGCGATGCCCTCATCAGGCCAGATGCGCAGGACGTTGCAATCGAGGTGCGTCACCTGCTCGGGCTTCACACGGGTGGGGTCGAACGCGCGCATATGCGCGCATTGCAGCTCGCGCTCGCGCTTTAAAACGTGCTCGACGTTAACCAAATAAGGGTGCAAGTCCGGATATGCAGACTTGGCGATGTGCATGACCCGATCGCGGCGCACCGGAGTCGAGTTCTTCACAAGCCATGTGGAGACTTTCACGCGATGCTCCTTTTACACCAAATCGGGAATGACCCCGAGCCGAAAGTAAATGTTGCAGAAAAGAACGATGCATATGAGAACGACGATTATTAGAGCGGATGTTAGGACGTAGAGCCAATTAGTCAGATGTTCGTTGAGCTCATATTGACGTTGCATCTTACTAGCTAAAACATGGTCGACTCTCACGATCATCTTGTAACACTGTTTAAGTGGTAGGCACTTCATATCCTTTTCAGTGTAAACCATATTGTTTCCCCTTTCCCTTTATTTAACGACTTATATACACCCCTGAACTGCACTGGTGATGATTATAGGATCGCGTGAAGTTTCGATTGTGGACGTGATTATAAGCGGTGCTACGCGCTTGCTGCCCTTGCCATGGTGAAACTGCATATTCTTTGATCCCAACACCCTATGAGGTCGCATCGCGAGCGCGATGCAAGCAGGGTCGTAGTAAGGAGGCATGCCGGAGAAATTGCGATCGTCGGGATCATAATCAAGGATTGCATTGAAGGTGCGCGCGCGATCCATGTATGCGATTGAATGGCCGAAAAGCGCTTTGAAGATGCTGCCCGGTTGGTACAGGCCCTCGATTCGATGCATGACGTATGTATTAGTCACGTAAATTACCCGATTATGAACGCACACGCAATCAAATGGCGCGTGCGTCCCGGGCTTGCATGTGCACGCACATAAGGCGCGCCATAGAGCATTCGTCTCGGTCTTGTTCATGTGCTCCCCTTTCATGGAGTTGGTACGTGGTTATTATTTTAATGAACGTGAGCATAATTGCAACTTGTTTTTTGTTGTTACGAGTGTTAATATAGTTGTGTCAGGAAAGGAAGCGGGAAGGAGCTTCAGATGATCGTTTACGAGTACACCAAGGATTGCGGTGATGAGACTCACACCGCGAACATTTACATCAATCGCGGTCATATCTGGGTTTCCATCCAGGCCGCAAACAAAAGTTGCGAGTACGACGTTGACACGCTTGAGGCAGCAACCGATCTTGTATTCAAGTACGGATTTGTTGAAGCTGATGGACCTATCGAGGTGATTGAAAAAATGACTACCTATAAGCAGTTCGACGTGCGCTATTTTGACTTCGCATACAACAACGAGCGCACGCGTACGTTCTCCGATCTCTCCGACGCGATGGAGTTCATGGAGTGGATCGTGTTGTGTCGTAAGCATCAGATGCGCTTCATTGCGCTCGAAAGTGTATACTAAGCCTCGCGCCCTCGTGCGCACCCCATTCCCAACCCCGCGTGCCTGGACTCGGCTAGATCAGGTGCGCGGGGTTTCTTTGTG
>ENA-UABL01000314-UABL01000314.1-human-gut-metagenome-genome-assembly--contig:-NODE-314-length-23816-cov-12.919237_pt1 | contig 23816 bp, 21 predicted proteins | sample MGYA00243867_ERZ654201 | MGnify/ENA primary metagenome ERZ654201 (study PRJEB26926, sample SAMN06165157) | human gut metagenome | biome: ENVO:00009003; feature: ENVO:2100002; material: ENVO:00002003... | reverse complement strand
TACGAGATTCCTCTACGTCTCGTGGGCTCGGAGATGTGTATAAGAGACAGATTTAGAGGTTAAAAAGAAAGGAATAAAAAAATTGAATAACGCAGAACATTAGAACAACCGTTATATCCATTCAGAAGATAGATATAGCGGTTGTTCATTTTTCGTGCTATACTGTGGGGAAAAAAGAGGAAGATAAGAGGAAATCAGGAATATATGAATGCTATTAATATAGAAGAAATGATTTTATTTGAGGACAAAGATTTGATTGTGTGCCGAAAACCGGAAGGCTTTCCGGTTCAGAGTAAAAGGATTGGAAGCATGGATATGGAGAGCGCCTTGAAAACTTACAGAGCAAGAAAGGGTGAGAAATCGTATATTGGTGTAGTGCATCGTCTGGATCAGCCGGTACAGGGACTTTTGGTGTTTGCAAAAAATCAGGAGAGCGCCGGAAACCTGAGTAAGCAGATACAGCAGGGGAAATTTGAAAAGCGATATTTAGCATATGTAGAGGGCTTCCCAAAGAAAGAAGAAGGATGCCTGGTGGATGAACTGGAAAAAGACAGCAAAAATAATTGCTCCAGGGTGGTAGAGGGAAAAACACCAGGAAGTAAAAGTGCAAAGCTTTTTTATAAAAAAGTGAAGGAAACAGAAAAAGGGACACTTTTGGAGATTAAGCTGGAAACCGGAAGACATCATCAAATCAGAGTGCAGTTGGCTCATGCGGGAATGCCTATTTTGGGAGATACAAAGTATAATCCTGATTCACAAAGACAACAGCTGCTTTCCCTGTGTTCTTATAGACTATCATTTTATCATCCAAGAACGAAGAAGAAAATGGAATTTCAGATAAAGCCAGTTGGAAATTTTCCTATAGTATAAGAAAATTTTGTTTTCCCATACTATGAGTAGAGAAACCGTAGTGAAGTTGAAAGCTTAGAGTATGGGGGAACAGAGGATGGATTGGAAAAAGGCGGGAATCATAGTGGGAGCGGCAGCAGGTGTATTTTTGGGCGTAAAGTATGTCCTTCCTGTGATGCTTCCGTTTTTTGTGGGTTTTTTACTGTCAGAAGCCGTTCATCCTGTTGCTTACCGTTTAGAAAACAGGAAGTTAAGCAAGAAATTTCATGTTTCAGAGTGTGCCATAGGAAGTGTTTTGATTTTAATGTTTACCCTTCTGATTTTTGCAGTTCTTTTCCTGGGAGCAGAGTTTGTAACAGAGAAAGCAGGAGATTGTATTCAGTATATTCCCTTGCTGCGCAATGAAGCGGAGGAGATGATTGAGCACTGTTGTAAGGGTGTGGAACGTATGGTTGGAATTCCGGCAGAGAAAAGCAGCAGCTATATTTATCAGCAGTTAGAAGCATTGTGTGCTTATATGTGGCAGCAGGAGTCAGGTGTGGAGACTGCCATTCATTCTGTTTATGCCTGTGTGCTGGGGATTGGGATGGTAATGCTTTCTGTTGTGTCTGCAATTTTGTTCTTACAGGAACGCGGAAAAGTAAAAGCTTTTTTAGAGCAGAGGAGATTTTATAAGAACCTTATGGAACTGGCGGAACAATCTCGCAGAACTGTGAAGGAGTACTGGAAAGCACAAATTAAGATTATGGCAGTGATTTGCATGGTTTGCATTGCTGGACTGGGTATTTTGAAGGTGAAACATTTTTTTGCTTTAGGTTTGCTGGTAGGAGTTTTGGATGCATTTCCGGTTTTGGGAACAGGACTGTTTTTCGTTCCGGCGGGATTTTTCTTTCTGTTTCAGGGGAAAGTGGCGCCTGGGGTGGGATTTTTCCTGTTATATCTACTGACTGCTGTGGTAAGACAGTTTATGGAGCCAAGACTGATTGGTAGCCATGTAGGTGTATCACCTCTTCTTGTTCTTTTCAGTGTGTACCTGGGCGTGATTCTCTATGGAGGCTTCGGGTTCGTGTTAGGACCTTTTTCAGCGTTGCTGCTCTATGGAATTTATACCAGTCTTGGGATATTTAAGAGATAAGGAATGTATGAAAACTTTCAAAAAAATTTATAAACAATCTTAATGGGACTGGACTAATCAGGGGTTTCGTGTATAATGAAAACGTAGTTAAATTCTAAGAAAAAAACGTGTAAAGGGCAGGTAAAGTCATGAAAAAAGCAATAATCGGGTTAATTTGTCTTATGCTGGCCACCGGGACTGTGGTGGGATGCGGAAGCAAAAAAACAGAACCTGAGGAAAGCCAGAAAAATACAGCAGAGAAGGTAGACAAGAGCGAAAAGGAGCAGGCTGAATCAGAAACCAAAGAGGAAGATAAGAAAACAGAAGAAACAAATCAAGAGACAGATACGAATGGGAACAAGACCTCAGAGGAAGAAGGCAGCAAAACAGCGGAAAATATGAGTGAGGACCTGACTATGAAGGTTTTAAAAGAACAGGCAGGTACTTATGATTATACATCTTTAGAAGAATTAAATCCGGAACCGGGAACCCGTATTGCTGTGGTAGTTAAGAACACTAAAACAGGCTTCTGGAAAAATGTAAAAAAAGGCATGGATGATGCAGTAGAGGATTTGAATGAAAAAATGGGATACAAAGGGGAGGATAAAATTAAAATTTCCTTTGAAGGACCCGGAAATGAAACAGATGTAGAAAGTCAGATTAATATTATTGACGCTGTACTTTCTGAGAATCCTTCGATTTTGTGTCTGGCAGCCATTGATATGGAATCCTGCCAGCCTCAGGTAGAAGAGGCAACTTTGAATGGCATTCCGGTTGTTGTGCTGGATTCAGGAGTGCAAAGTGAACAGGTAAATGCAATTTGTGCTACTGATAATTATGCGGCTGGTACAGAAGCAGCGAAGAAGATGGCAGAGGCACTGGGGGAAAAAGGCCAGGTAGCTATTATGGCTCATGTAGAAACCTCAGAGAGCAGCCAGAAGAGGGTTGCAGGTTTTACAGATGAGATGAAAAATCATCCGGAAATAGAGATTGTCAATATTTCTTATGAAAATGAAGAAACCAGTATGTCAGAACTGGCAGAGGCGGTGCTAAAGTTATATCCTGAGGTGAAAGGATATTACTGTACCAATGAGATAGCAACGAATAATGTGCTGGATATTGTAAATACTTCTGATAAGGAAGTGAAAGTGATTGGTTTCGACTCCGGTGAAAAACAGATAAAAGCAGTGAAAGACGGTGTTGAACTGGGAATGTTTGCACAGAATCCTTATGGTATGGGGTATGCTACTATCGTGGCAGGTGTGAGAGCAGACCAGGGATTGGAGAATGATGCTTTTATTAATACGGGCTATCAGTGGATTGACAGTACCAGTATTGAATTGCCGGAATACAAAAATTATCTATATAAGTAAAAGAAACGGGAATCCGGCAGAATTAATAGAGAATGAGGAGAGAGATTGTACAAATAGCATACAATCTCTCTTTTTTGTTTGAAAAAAATAGGGTTGACACATAATAATAGAGAAAAAAATATAAAATACTGTTAAGAAATTGACAAAATGTATAATCCATAGTAATATCAATTTATGTGAAGGTGGTGATACTTTGGTAGAAAAAACAATCAAAGAAATCCGGGAAACAGAGCAGAAAGCAGAGGAAATAATTTCTAATGCAAAGATGAAAAGTACACAGATTCTGGAAAATGCAAAACAAGAAGCTGTAACACTGAAATCCGGGATGATTGGGGAAGCGCAGGAAAAGGCAGAGAAAGCCAGAGACGCTGCGCAGCGTGCCGGTGAGGAGCGGCTGGGAGCAGCTCTTAAAGCGGCAGATCAGGAAATTGCAGAATTAAAACAGACTGCAAAATCCAAAGAAAAGGAAGCGGTTCAGAGAATTATCCAGAATCTGATATAATAATAGGATGATGGTTATGAACCGGAAAAAGAAAATGAGTTATAAAGGAGGGATGTGAATATGGCAGTATTGCAGATGCAAAAAGTCAGTATCTGCGCACTGAAAAAGGATAGGAAAGCGATTCTGGAGAAAATACAGGCTATGGGTGTTATGGAAATTTCTAAGATGCTGGAAGATGAAACCGGACTTGAGAAAATGGACACTCAGGATGCAAGAGCGAGATTTGAAAGAAATGCAGCTTCTGCAGACGGGGCATTAGAAATCCTTCAGGAATATGTTCCGGAGAAAACCTCCATGCTGTCCAGTTTAGAAGGCAAAAAGTTGGTAGAGAGAGAAAATTTCCAACAGGCAGCGGACAGAAAAGATGAGATTATGAGTGTTGTATCTGGAATCCACAGTAATCAGAAAAAGATTGCTGAATATCGGGCAAGCATCCAGAAATTGGAGAATCAGATAGAAGCTCTTATGCCTTGGATGAGTTTGGATGTATCCATGGCCTTTAGGGGAACGAAATCTTCGGTTCTTCTGGTAGGAACAATTCCAGGGGTTATGACCTTAGAAGAAATCTATGGACTGATTCTGGAACACGCACCAGAGGTTTCTGGGGCAGACGTTACAATCCTGTCTTCTGAAAGAGATGCTGTTTATCTTGCAGTAGTCTGCCTTAGGAAGGATGCTGTAATGGTAGAGGAAGCCCTAAGACAGGGTGGTTTTGCGAAACCATCTCAGATTATTGCACAAGTACCTGTAAAAGAGGCAGAGAGTCTGGAGAAGCAGATTCAGAAACTGCAGGAGGAAATTGGAACCTGCCAGAACAACATTAAAAAATGTGCTTCGCAAAGAATGGATATCAGGCTTGCGGCTGATTATTTCCGGGCAAGGGCAGAAAAGTATCATGTGTTAGGACAGATTCCACAGTCGCAGAAAACATTTTTAATTACCGGTTATGTACCCCAAAAAGCATTGCCGGCTCTTGAGAAAGCTTTGAATGACAATTTTGTATTAAGCTTTGAAAGTGAAGAGGTACCTGAGGATGAAGAAATGCCGGTACTTTTAAGCAACAATGGTTTTTCAGAATCTGTAGAAGGCGTTTTGGAATCCTATGGGCTTCCCAAAAAAGGAGAAGTGGACCCAACAACAGTGATGTCCTTCTTCTATGTTTTCTTATTCGGACTGATGCTGTCAGATGCAGCATATGGTTTGATTATGTTCCTTGGATGCTTTATTGTGCTGAAAAAATTCCCACGCATGGAGGCATCTTTGAAAAAAGCAATTAAGATGTTTATGTATTGTGGGATTTCCACATTAGTATGGGGTGTATTGTTTGGAGGCTATTTCGGAGACGCTATTGACGTAGTTGCCAGAACTTTCTTCCATGTAGAGGTGCCGGAAGGTGGTCTAGTGAAAGCGTTGTGGTTTGTTCCTTTAAATGACCCTATGCGTATGTTGATGTATTCCATGGGATTTGGTCTGATTCACCTATTTACAGGTCTTGGGATGAAAGGATACATGCTGTTGAAACAGAAAAAAGTCGTTGACTTTTTCTGTGATGTGGTATTGTGGTATGTATTCCTCATTGGATTGTTGCTGATGCTGCTTCCAAGTAGTATTTTTGCATCCATTGCCCAGGTAGATCCAAGCATTTTCCCACCGTTTGTGGGAGCTTCTGGAAAGGTACTGACTATTGTGGGTGCATTGGGACTGTTATTTATGTCAGGTCGGGCGAATAAGAACTTTGGACTGCGTCTGGCTCTTGGAGCTTATGACCTTTATAATGTAACAGGATGGCTTAGTGATGTATTATCCTATTCCCGTCTTCTGGCTCTTGGGCTAGCTACCGGTGTTATTGCATCTGTTATTAACCAGATGGGAAGCATGGTAGGGGACGGAATTTTTGGTGCCATTGTCTTTATTGTAGTCTTTATTATTGGACATACACTGAATATGGCCATTAATATATTAGGCGCATATGTTCATACAAACCGTTTGCAGTTTGTAGAATTTTTCGGTAAGTTTTATGAGGGCGGCGGAAAGCCTTTTAATCCGTTTAAATTAAACACAAAGTATGTAGATGTTAAGGAGGAAACAAATTTATGAGTGGAAACGTTTATGCATTATTAGGTGCAGCATTAGCAGTTATTTTAGCAGGTATGGGTTCTGCTATTGGTGTTGGTATTGCAGGTCAGGCTGCTTCTGGAGTTGTTACAGAAGATCCAAGCAAATTCGCAAAGGTTTTGATTATGCAGCTGCTTCCTGGTACACAGGGTATTTATGGTCTGTTAGTTGGATTTATCACATTGTCTAAAATTGGTCTGTTAGGAGGCGGATTATTGGATCTGTCAAAGGCTGATGGTCTTCTTGTATTATGTGCATGCCTTCCAATCGGTATTGTAGGTTTGATTTCTGCTTATTATCAGGGAAAAACTTCTGCAGCTGCTATTGGTATCGTAGCAAAAAAACCAGAACAGTTTGGTAAAGCAATGCTTTTCCCTGCTATGGTTGAGACCTATGCAATCCTTGCTCTGTTAGTTTCTATTTTGGCTGTTACAAACCTTCCATTCTAATTTAAATATTTAGAAGTGAAGTCGAGCTGACGAAATTTAGAAAAGGAGAGCAAGAGAATGACTGGATTAGAAAAAATGAAAAGCCAGATTCTTGAAGATGCAGAAACTTCTGTAAGAGAACTTTTAGCAGAAGCTAATAAGCAGGCAGATGCTGTATTAGCTTCTGCGAAAGAAGAAGCAGAAAATGAATGCAGACAAATCTCCCGGAAATTGGAAGCAGAGGTAAAGGCAATTGAGGAGCGTGCTGCTTCTTCCTGCGATTTGCAGAGAAGAAAGGCCCTTCTTGCGGCGAAACAGGAAATGATTTCAGAGGTTCTTAACACTGCATATGAATCTATGATTCATGCAGCAGATGCAGAATATTTTGAAATGCTCCGGAAAATGCTGCACAAGTTTGTGCTGGCTCAGGACGGGGAAATCTGTTTTTCTGAAGCTGATTTGAAGAGGTTTCCAAAGGGATTTGAAGAGGAGATTCAGGCAATTGCAAAAGAAAAAGGCGGCGTATTGAAGCTGTCTAGGGAAAGCAGGAAAGTATGCGGCGGCTTTGTCCTGATATATGGGGGAATTGAGGAAAATTGTACTTTTGAGGCAATGTTCAATTCCAAACGAGATGAACTGTTGGATAAGGTTCACAGTTTCTTATTTTTATAAGTATAACCGCAAAAAGGAGGAATGGACTTGTCTAGTACGAAATATACCTATGCGGTTGCACGAATCCGAGCGTTGGAGACAGCGTTGTTTACTTCTTCCGTTATTGAACAGCTTTTGGCATGCAGCACTGAAAAGCAGTGTTTGCAGCTTTTGCAGGAAAAGGGCTGGGGTGATACAGATACACCGGTAAATGCAGAGGCAATCTTGGATAGAGAACAGGAAAAAACCTGGGAAACCATCCGAGATATGAAGGTAGATATGTCAGTGTTTGATGTGTTTTCCTATCCGAACTTGTTCCATAATCTCAAAGCAGCCATTAAGGATGCATGTACTTCTAAAGATGGAAGAACCATGAAAATCTATTATGAAGATACCGTGATTCCACCGGAAGAAATGCTGGACATTATTAGAAGTAAGGATTTTTCCAGACTTCCAGAGTATATGTCGGCGGCTGCTAAGGAAGCTTATGAAACCCTGCTCCATACAGGTGATGGACAGTTATGTGATGTAATCGTGGACAAAGCAGCGCTTGAGGCTGTTTATCAGGCTGGAGAGAGGGCAAAGGATCGCATTATAAAAGAATATGCAGAATCTATGGTGGCAATTGCAGATATTAAAATTGCTGTGCGTTCACAGAAAACTGCGAAAACCATAGAATTTATGAAGCGGGCAATGGTACCCTGTAAATCACTGAGTATTGACAGGCTTGCAAAAGCAGCAGTTCAAGGAATGGGAGCTATTGTGGAATACCTGGAAAGTACGGTATATGCCAATGGAGCAGCAGCTATTGTTGAATCTCCTTCTGCATTTGAACGCTGGTGTGATAACCGTATCATTCATACTATGCAGCCTCAGAAATATGAAACTTTTTCTGTTGGGCCGTTAGTGGCTTATTTGCTGGCAAGAGAGAATGAGATTAAAACAGTGCGGATCATTCTTTCAGGAAAACAAAACGGTTTTCCGGAAGAGGCAATTCGAGAAAGGGTAAGGGAAATGTATGTATAAGATTGCAGTGATAGGTGATTATGATAGTATTTACGGATTTGCCGCACTGGGTCTTGATATTTTCCCGGCAGTGGATCGTAAAGAAATAGAAGCAAAACTCACAGCTCTGGCTGATCATGGATATGGAATTATCTATATTACAGAAGCGGCAGCAGCAGAGTGTGGACAGCTGATAGAAAAACTTCAGGAAAGAATTCTGCCAGCGATTATCCAGATTCCTGGTGTATCCGGAAATACTGGAAATGGAGTGCAGGGTGTGAAAAACTCTGTAGAACAGGCAGTAGGTTCTGATATTCTGTTCAGTAATAATTAGAAAGCAGGTGATTCGTTCCAATGAGCAAAGGTACGATTAAAAAGGTAGCAGGTCCTCTGGTTATTGCAGAGGGCATGCGTGACGCCAATATGTTCGACGTGGTTCGTGTTAGTAACCAGCGACTGATTGGTGAAATCATCGAAATGCATGGAGATGAGGCTTCCATTCAGGTATATGAGGAAACTTCAGGACTTGGACCGGGTGAGCCCGTAGAATCTACAGAAGCGCCACTTTCTGTAGAATTAGGACCAGGTCTTATTACCAGTATTTATGATGGTATTCAGCGTCCTCTGGACGATATTATGAAAATTTCAGGAACTAACTTAAAACGTGGTGTTGAGGTTCCTTCCTTAAAGAGAAATTTAAAATGGAACTTTGTTCCTGCTGTGAAAGCAGGGGATGAAGTAGAAGCCGGAGATGTTATCGGTACAGTACAGGAGACCATTGTGGTAAATCACAAGATTATGGTTCCCTATGGTATCAAAGGTACAGTAAAGGAAATTAAAGCCGGTGAGTTTACCGTAGAAGAAGTTGTAGCAGTGATTACTACAGATGCAGGTGACAAAGAACTTACCATGATGCAGAAATGGCCGGTTCGTAAAGGTCGTCCTTATCTGAAAAAATTGCCGCCAGAAATGCCTCTGGTAACAGGACAGCGTGTAGTTGATACCTTCTTCCCTATTGCAAAGGGTGGTGTTGCAGCTGTTCCGGGACCATTCGGAAGTGGTAAAACTGTTATCCAGCATCAGTTGGCTAAATGGGCAGAAGCAGATATTGTGGTTTACATTGGATGTGGTGAACGTGGAAATGAAATGACAGACGTTTTGAATGAGTTCCCAGAATTAAAGGACCCTAAGACAGGACAGTCTTTGATGGAGAGAACGGTACTCATTGCCAATACTTCTGATATGCCGGTTGCAGCCCGTGAGGCATCTATTTATACAGGTATTACCATTGCTGAATATTTCCGTGATATGGGCTATTCAGTAGCGCTTATGGCAGACTCTACTTCCCGTTGGGCTGAGGCACTCCGTGAAATGTCTGGACGTTTGGAAGAGATGCCTGGTGAGGAAGGTTATCCTGCATATCTGGGTTCCCGTTTGGCACAGTTTTATGAAAGAGCCGGACATGTGGTTTCTCTTGGTAAGGATAAGAGAGAAGGCGCGCTTTCTGTTATTGGTGCGGTATCTCCTCCAGGTGGTGATATTTCTGAACCAGTATCTCAGGCAACCCTCCGTATTGTAAAGGTATTCTGGGGATTGGATTCTTCTCTGGCTTATAAGAGACATTTTCCGGCGATTAACTGGCTTACCAGTTATTCTCTGTATTTGGACAACATGGAAAAATGGTTTAATGAAACCGTTGCTCCAGACTGGATGGCAGAACGTCAGAAGATGATGAGCCTTCTTCAGGATGAAGCAGAACTGGAAGAAATCGTTAAGATGGTAGGTATGGATGCCCTGTCAGCAGGAGACCGTCTGAAAATGGAAGCTGCCCGTTCTATTCGTGAGGACTTCTTGCATCAGAACTCTTTCCATGAAGTAGATACCTACAGTTCTCTGAAGAAACAGTATATGCTTATGAAACTGGTTGTTGCATATTATGAGCATGGCAAAGAGGCGTTGGAAAAGGGTGCATCTATTCAGAGCCTTGTAAATCTGGAAGTTCGTGAAAAAATCGGACGTTTTAAATATGTATTGGAAGAAAATCTGGATAAAGAGTACAAAGCTGTTTTGGATCAGCTTGCAAAAGAAATTTCCAATGTATTAGGGAAGGAGGACTTCTAATGCCAAAGGAGTATAGAACCATACAGGAAGTTGCCGGCCCTCTTATGCTGGTGCGTGGCGTTGAAAGTGTGCATTATGATGAATTAGGTGAGATTGAACTGGCAAGCGGTGAAACACGCCGCTGCAAAGTTCTGGAGATTAACGGAAGCGATGCTTTGGTACAGCTTTTTGAAAGCTCTACAGGTATTAACCTGTCTGACAGTAAAGTACGTTTTCTCGGAAGAAGCATGGAGCTTGGTGTATCTGAGGATATGCTGGGACGTGTATTTGACGGTATGGGACGTCCCATTGATGATGGACCGGAAATTTTGCCGGAAGAGAGAAGAGATATTAACGGTCTTCCTATGAATCCGGCGGCAAGAAGTTATCCGGAGGAGTTTATCCAGACAGGTGTTTCTGCCATTGATGGTCTGAATACTCTGGTTCGTGGACAGAAGCTGCCGATTTTCTCTGCTTCCGGTCTGCCACATGCGAACCTGGCTGCTCAGATTGCAAGACAGGCAAAGGTACGCGGTTCAGGGGAAAACTTCGCGGTTGTATTCGCAGCTTTAGGTATTACCTTTGAAGAGGCAAACTTCTTTACTGAGAGTTTTAAGGAAACGGGTGCGATTGACAGAACAGTTCTGTTTATTAACCTGGCAAATGACCCTGCGGTAGAGCGTATTGCCACACCAAAGATGGCTCTTACCGCTGCTGAATATTTAGCATTTGAAAAAGATATGCACGTTCTGGTTATTCTTACAGATATTACCAACTATGCAGATGCTCTTCGTGAGATTTCTGCAGCCCGTAAGGAAGTACCTGGACGTCGTGGTTATCCTGGTTACATGTATACAGACCTGGCAACCATGTACGAAAGAGCCGGACGTCAAAAAGGCAAGAAGGGAAGCATTACCATGATTCCGATTCTGACCATGCCGGAAGATGATAAGACCCATCCGATTCCAGACTTAACCGGTTATATTACAGAGGGACAGATTATTCTGAACCGTGAACTGTACAGAAAAGGTGTTACACCTCCTATTGATGTACTGCCTTCTCTTTCTCGTCTGAAAGATAAAGGTATCGGAGAAGGAAAGACACGTGCAGACCACTCCAATACTATGAATCAGCTTTTTGCAGCTTATGCCCGTGGTAAAGAGGCAAAAGAATTGATGGTTATTTTAGGTGAGGCAGCGCTTTCTGATATTGACCTTATTTATGCGAAATTTGCAGATGCCTTTGAGCAGGAATATGTATCACAGGGTTACAATACCAACCGTGATATTGAGGAGACTCTCCGCATTGGATGGAAGCTTCTGTCTATTCTGCCAAGGAGCGAGCTGAAACGTATTGATGATAAGTTCTTAGATGAGTATTATGGAAAATACTAAGAAAGAGGTGATAACTTGGCATCTACTCAGGTAACACCTACCAGAATGGAGCTGACCCGTTTAAAGAAAAAGCTGGTGACTGCTGTAAAGGGACATAAGCTTTTGAAGGATAAACGTGATGAATTAATGCGTCAGTTTTTAGACCTGGTTCGGGAAAATATGGCACTTCGCCAAAAAGTAGAGGCAGGAATTTTATCAGCCAATAAGAACTTTGTCATTGCAAGAGCAGGTATGTCAGAACAGATTTTAAATACAGCCCTTATGGCTCCCAAGCAGGAAGTATTCCTGGAAGCAGATAAGAGAAATGTTATGAGTGTGGATATTCCGGTTTTTAAAACCAGTACAAGAACCGCAGATGCCAATGACATTTATTCTTATGGTTTTGCCTTTACTTCCGGGGATTTGGATGGTGCTGTGAAATCTCTGGCGGATATTCTGCCGGATATGCTGAAACTTGCAGAGGTGGAGAAATCCTGTCAGCTCATGGCTTCTGAGATTGAGAAGACTAGGCGAAGAGTAAATGCTCTGGAACACGTTATTATTCCGGAGACCAGACAGAATATTAAATATATTACCATGAAGTTAGACGAAAATGAGAGAAGTACCCAGATTCGTCTTATGAAGGTAAAAGACATGATGCTGGAAGAAGCGCATCATTATAAAGAAAAAGAACCTGTTGTGAAATAGGAGCAGAAAAGATTATAAAAACATCCATTTGAGAAATTTTAACTTCTCAGGTGGATGTTTTTCGTTGTGCAGAGAATTACATTGAAAAGCCCACAGGTGTCTGATAATATAAAAGAAAAAGAAAAGCGAGAGGGATAAACAATGGAGAGGAGACAAGCAAGAACCATGAGGATTTACTCAGAAAGAAAGTGGAAAAAAGTGTTCCTGACAGTGAGTATTCCTGTGATGTTATGTGTACTTCTTTATTTAATAGGAATAGACTGGGGATTTTGGGAGGTTACACCAATTTGGCTTTTGATGCTTGCAGGTATGGTATTTATGCATAAAAAGGGAATTGGATGGATACTGGATCACTATCTGTGGACTTTTGAATGGGATGGAATTGGGAAAAAGAAATGGGGACGCACGAAGAAATATTCTTATCAGGAATTAATTCAGGAACTGCGGGAAAGACCAGTGAAGGTTACACCATATGCTTATATTGTTCCTATGAAGGATAGTCCTGTTAAATTTTATTATGATTTGGATATTACCCGTCAGAGACGCCTTCTGAACAGCTATCGGTATCTGAAAAAACAGATTGAGGACGAAATCCCTAACTTACCGGATATGAGCAAGATTATCATAGAAGAAATGGATCAGAGGGAATATTATCGCAACAAAAGAAGAAACTATGGAATTGCAGCCCTGGGAGTTACGCTGTTTATTCCTCTGGTTCTGGATGCAGCTTCTATTATCATGGGAATCTTTGTCATAGTCATACAGTATATGGCTCTGTGGAATATTTTTAAAGCTGTCTATTTTGGGAAAAAGGCAGAGATAAAGATAGAGGAGCGGTTCGCAAAAGACACAGAGATTAAGCTGCATATCAGAAAAGTCAGCTATTTGTATCTGATTGTGGTGGCTGTGTTGATGGCAGGGCTTAATGCATTTTGGATTTGGTTCTGAAAGGAGACAAGATGATTCAAGAAAAAATATTTGAGTGGAAAAACTGGAAAGAAATGATACATACCACCTGGAATCCCAAAGACCCGGGAGTTATACGGATTCATATGATTCCGCCCAAGTTTCGGCTTTTTCGTTTTATCCCATCTGTGGTGATTTTAAATGGCAACCAGATTCTTCCGTTAAATGAATCTTGGGCTATTCTCCTTACTATATTTATTAAAGAACTGAACCAATGGGGAGATGGAGAAATGACCCAGGAGCAGGGAAGGGAAATTCTGGAAAATACTGCTGTTAAAATGCGGAAAATATTTCCTAACGTATCTCCTGAGAAGTTTGAGGAGGATTTGGAGCTCATTGCAGAAGTGTTTGAAGATATTGCCAGAGGGCGGGAACCCAAGGTAGAGATTGGGCAGATGAGCATTGGGGATTATGCGCCTTATATGACAGCTCCTCACAGAATGGATTTGATGGTAAGCGCCATGGAGAAAAATGGAAGATGGAACTGTAACCAGCACTGCCTCCATTGCTATGCTGCCGGACAGACCTACTCAAATGTACAGGAACTTGGAACAGCAGACTGGAAAAGAGTGATTGAAAAATGCCAAAAGGCCAGGATTCCCCAGCTTACCTTTACCGGAGGCGAGCCTACGATGCGGGAAGACCTTTTTGAACTTTTAAAAGAGGCCAGATGGTTTATCACACGCCTGAATACCAATGGAATAAAGCTGACAAGGGAATACTGTGAGAAACTAAGAGAGGCGGAGCTTGATAATGTGCAGATTACCTTTTACTCTCAGGATGCTGAGATTCACAATAAGCTGACAGGAGCCCTGTATTATGATAAAACAGTGGATGGTATTAAAAATGCTCTGGCGGCAGGTTTGTCTGTGAATGTAAATACACCTCTGTGTGCCTGGAATGCAGACTATGTGGAAACCGTGAAATTTTTGAAAAGCCTTGGCGTAACGTATGTGACCTGTTCCGGTCTGATTCCTGCCGGAAATGCTGTGACAGATGACTCTCAGAACACACGTCTTTCCAAGGAAGAAATTCGGAAAGCGGTAGCAGATGCGGCATCATATTGTTGGGAACATGGAATGGAACTTAGCTTCACATCACCGGGATGGATAGAGGAAAAGGATTTGCACGAAATGGGACTGGAAGTTCCTTCCTGCGGGGCAGCGCTTAGCAATATGGCAGTGGCGCCGGATGGTACGGTGGTTGCCTGCCAGAGCTGCCTGGATAGGGAGAATTTTGGCAACATCCTTACTGCAAAGTGGAAGGACATATGGGAACATCCTGTTTGCAGAAAGTATAGAGAATTTTCGGCGCAAATGAAACAAGAGTGCCCTCTGGGGAAGGAGGAAAATCATGGGTAGGTCATTGTTAAAAAAACTGCTTCTTTTGTGTGTTTTCTTTTTTATAATGCCGTTACAGGTGGATGCAAAGCCTTTGGATGAGATTCAGGATGAAAAAATATATATTGAGACCAGGGAGGACGGTTCTCTGGATATTCGGTATGATATTAAGTGGAGGGTGCTGGACAGTACCAGTGAGGGACCACTAAACTGGGTAAAGATTGGGATTCCCAATGCCTATGTAGAGGATATGCAGGTGTTAAGCGACAGCATTGAAAAGATTAGCTATTATGATTCAGGAGGCGAATATGTAAGGCTGGATTTAGACCGGGATTACGAAGAAGGTGAAGTGGTAGAAATGGAGTTCTCCATTCATCAACATAGAATGTACCAGGAAGAGGACGGGATGTACAGGTATGAATTTACTCCCGGGTGGTTCGATGAAATGGAGATCAAGAATCTTACGATTTTCTGGAAATGGGATAAGGGCGTGGAGACGAATATGAGGCTTTCCAGAATAGAGGGAAGCTATAGTTCCTCCTATATCAATATGGGAGAAGGTGAGCGTGTGACAGTGACCATGGATTATCCTATGAAGCAGTATCAGTTTCATGATGATTACGATACAAGAGCGGACGCAAAGCAGCAGAGAACGATCAAAATGATGCTGACCTTTAGCGGTGTTTTTGCTCCGGTATGTCTGGTTCCAGGCATGGTTCTTCTGCGGAATAAGCGGAAGTGGAAGGATGATTATGAGAAAAATCGTGGTTTTGGTATGTTTTATGTAGGAAACCGGGGAACTACCCATCACAGCGGAGGCGGAGGATGTGCCTGCGCCTGTGCATGTGCCTGCGCCGGCGGAGGACGCGCCGGATGCTCCAGAAAGGATTTTTATAGTGCAGTTATAAGGAGAACAAGGAAAACCTGAGGGAGAAGAGAATTGAAAAATTGCCGGGATACTTGTATAATGGAGGAAGAAAATACGTAAGATAATACGTAAGATGATGGAGGTGTACTTATGGAAGGATATAAACCACCTTTTACAATAACAAATGAAATTTTGTCATATGTATCATCTATTTCTGAAAAAATTGGACGTATAACTGCTACCAGCAGACTTGAATCCCAACCTCATTTGAGGAGAAATAATAGAATTAAATCTTATTAGAAGGACAATTCCTGATAAGCCTAATAGCAGAAATCAGAGATATATCAAAAATTAAAATTTGAGAAATCGGAAAGGGAGACATCGCACACTTGCATAAATAGTGTTCATGTGTTATAGTGAAAATGTAAAAAAGAACAACCGCCCACAAGGGGTTGACCAATAAAGGATAGCATAGAAATACCACCTCTTCACTTGCCAAAGTTTCCGGGGGTGGTTTTTCTATGCCCTAAAACATTATCTGATAAACGTAAAAACGAATGTCAGCAATGCTTTATTCCGACTTCTGTGTTATAGTAAATATATAGTGTATTGTACGAGTATATAACGTAGGAGGTAGAAATATGGGGAATCATGAAGTGACAACGCCACAGATGTTATTAAAAGAAGATGGCAGTTTGCGTGAGCCGGGATGGTCTAAGCGTCTGGTGCAGCAGTATGAGCGGAGTATGATTAAAGCACCGAAGTTCCGTATCAAGGAATGGGATTATTATTTGGTTCTGAACGAAGATTTTGCAGGGGCTTTTACTCTATCAGATGATGGTTATATTGGATTGCAGTCAGTTTCTCTTCTGAATTTTAAAGAGGGATGGGAACACACAGAAACCATCCTCAATCCTTTTCCTATGGGGAAATTTAAGCTACCTAATACTTCCAAAGAAGGGGATATTATTTACAAAGATAAGAGACTTCATATGGCTTTTCAGATACGAGACGGAAAGAGAAGAATCCGTTGCCATTTCAAGAATTTTTATCAGGGAAAGACTTTTTCCTGTGATATCTGGCTGGAACAGCCGGACATGGATACCATGGTGATTGCCACACCATTTAAAGAGAAAAAAACAGCTTTTTATTATAATCAGAAGATTAACTGTATGCCAGCTTCTGGCAAAATGAAGTTTGATGGAAAGACGTATACTTTTTCAAAGGAAACAGATTTTGGTACGCTGGACTGGGGCAGGGGCGTGTGGACTTATGATAACTGTTGGTACTGGGGCTCCGGAAATACCAGAATCGATGGAGTTCCCTTTGGATTTAACATTGGTTACGGATTTGGAGACACTTCTGCAGCTACAGAAAATATGCTATTTTATAATGGGAAAGCGCACAAATTAGATGAGGTAACCTTCCATATCCCAGAGGATAGTTATCTGAAACCATGGAAATTCACCTCTAATGACGGAAGATTTGAGATGGATTTCCAGCCTGTGCTTGACCGGGCAGCCAGGACGTCAGCACTGATTATTGAGTCAGACCAGCATCAGGTTTTTGGAAAAATGAGCGGGAAAGCAGTGCTGGATGATGGAAAAGAAATTGTTGTAAAAGATATGATGTGCTTTGCAGAGAAGGTACATAATCGGTATTAGGAGAATTCATTATGAGTAGAAAAAATCAATATCCAAGACCTCAGTTTGTAAGATCACAGTGGAAGAATCTCAATGGCACCTGGGAGTTTGCTTTTGATGATGCAGACAGGGGAATCGAAGAAAAATGGTATGAGACTGGGAAACATTTGGACAGAGAGATTCAGGTTCCTTTTGTCTATCAGTGTGAGCTTAGTGGAATCAATGACCAGACACCTCATGATATTGTCTGGTATAAAAAGCGATTTTCTGTGGAAAAGCCAGAAGAAGGAAAGGAGCTTCTCCTTCATTTTGAGGCAGTTGACTACGAAGCAGTGGTGTATGTAAATGGACAGCAGGCAGGGAAGCATACAGGAGGCTATACACCTTTTGCTGTAAATATGACTCCTTATCTGGTAGAGGGAGAACAGGAAATTACAGTTCGGGTATATGATTCTCATACTGATGAATTGATTCCGCGAGGAAAGCAGTTCTGGGATGGGGACTCCAGAAGTATCTGGTATACCAACAGTACAGGTATCTGGCAGACTGTGTGGCTGGAATGGGTGCCCAAGAAACGTTTGGAAGGTGTGAGAGTTACTTCTCTGTATGACCAGGGTAAGGTTCAGATGCAATGTGAAGGTACAGGAATCTGCCAGGGAGATTGTCTGCATTATCAAATCCGGTTAAAAGATAAGGTTCTGGCAGAGGGAAGCCAGGTGTGGCTTCGGGATACCCTGAACTTTTCGGTGGATATTATTAATGGAAGAATTTTTAATACCAATTATCATGAGCCGGGGATTTCCTGGACACCAGAGCATCCGGTGCTGCTGGATGTAGAACTGGAAGTAAGAAAAGAGAATGGGCAGACTACTGACAGGGTACAGTCTTATTTTGGGTTTCGGAAGGTACATACAGAACATGGAATGGTGTATCTGAACAACCGCCCTTATTACCAGAAGCTGGTGTTAGACCAGGGATATTGGCCTCAGGGACTTTTGACAGCACCGGATGATGAAGCGCTGGTAAAGGACATTGAGATTGCCAAGGCAATGGGGTTTAACGGCTGCAGGAAGCACCAGAAGGTAGAAGAAGCCAGATTTTTGTACTGGGCGGACAAGCTGGGCTTTCTGGTATGGGGTGAGTGTGCAGCCGCCACCATGTATGACCGGAAAGCTGTGAATCGCACTTTGAAAGACTGGTCTGAGATTATGGAGCGGGATTATAATCATCCGTGCATTGTCACCTGGGTTCCTGTTAATGAAAGCTGGGGCGTTCCGGATATCCAGAGGGATAAGCAGCAGCAGAGTTTTTCTGAAACCATGTATCATTATTTGCATGCAGTGGATAATACCCGTTTGGTTATTTCTAATGATGGCTGGAACATGACTGTGACGGATATTTGTGCTATTCACAATTATAGTCATGGACAAAAAGACGAGCCAGAAAAGTATGAAGAATATAAGGAAATGCTGGCTACAACAGAAAATCTCATTACGCAGCCACCTACCTGCTGGGACATTTATGCCCAAGGTTACAGCCATCAGGGAGCGCCTGTTCTTTTGACAGAGTTTGGTGGAATAGGGTTTAAGGTATCTGCTCAGCAAGGATGGGGTTATTCGTCTGTAAATTCAGCGGAGGAATTTTTAGAGGATTACAGAAGAATCATGGATGCAGTCTATGCCTCAAAAGGCTTATGGGGCTATTGCTATACTCAGTTGACGGACGTAGAGCAGGAAATTAATGGACTGGTAACGTATGAAAGAAAGCCAAAATGCGATTTGGAAGAAATTAAGAAAATTAATGACAGATATCATAGAACTAGAATAGGATAAGAATTGGTAAAACAGGCGGAAGTACGTGCTTTTCGAAAGTATAGACTTCCGCCTGTCTGGTTTTAAAGATTGAATTCTTTGAATAGCTTTTGCTGAAATACAGTATCAGAGACGGATTTCAACATATCATCCATTCGTCCCAGAGCAATGAGCTTCTGGTTGAGCTGGTTTACGCGGCTTTCACCCTGGCGTTCACCACGCATTTCACCAAGTTTTTGTCCGATTTCCTTGCCCTTTTGCAACTGGGCTTCTAATTCGTCTTTCATTAACTCTTCTAACGCTTCACACATAACGTCACCTTCCTTTTCAAACATTTTAGGGTTTGCTTTTACAATAATGTCCATGACGGATTCATAAAGGATATCTTTTTTGTGCTTTTTATATTCAGCAAGTAAATGCTGTACATCTTTTGTATTTTTTACATGATTCGTTAAATTCCCCAGCCAGAAATTTTCTTCTTTTGAGAGTTTTGCAGTTACAATTATCTGGATAGGAAGAGGAGCCCCAATGACATAATAAATTCCAGCTTCCATTTCTTTTATATCATAATGCTGTGTTTGCCGTAAATGCCGGATTAACTTCCTGGGGTAGGATTCGCTTACCAGTGTAATGGTCAAATCCTGAAATTTTATGGAATCTGCAGTTCTGGTGTTGGATTTGTAGAAACAGGTATATCCGTAAACTTTATAAAAATCATCAATGCTTAAATAATCGCCGGGAGCTTTGTATTCGATGATATTGTGTTTCCGGAAGATTCTGCCGATATTTTTATGTAATACATGGTCGGAATCCTTTTTGATTAAAATGTCAATCTGCATGGGCTTTGTCCCAAGTAGATGTTCAGGGTTAAAGGTTAAAAACCTGGCTTCTTTGCCAAATTCAATCTGCATGCCTGCAACAAAAGCAGGATGCCATTGTAGTTTCTTTTTCTTTTCACTCATTAAGAACCTCCTTTATTTGATGTTACGGAGATTCCTGCTATTTCGGAATCTCCTGCTTCTTATGTTGGGAAAGCATGGATTTTCCGGAATAAGAATTGAAAATAGATTGGCAGAGCCCACAGATAATAAGAAAATAATGATTTTTCTTTATTTTAACACGAAAATCCCAAAAAAGAAAGAAATAATTTGGATAATTCCAAACAGGCAGGTTGCCAACAGTCGAAAAATAAGGTATTATTAACCTAGAAAATCTCGGGATAGCGCCCAAAGGAGAGAAGAAACTATGATTTCAAGCCAGGTAATACAAAAAACATTAGACGAATTAAGAGCCATTACGAGAATTGACCTTTGTGTTATGGATATAGACGGAAAGGTGAATTCTACCACCTTTGCTGTGGAAAATGAAGATTTTGGCGATATCAGAGCTTTTGCAGAATCCATGGCAGACAGCCAGGTGATTAAGGGCTACCATTTCTTTAAAATTTATGATAACCAGACAGTAGAATATGTGCTGGTAGCAAGAGGAAGCAATGAAGATGCTTATATGATTGGCCGTGTAGCAGTAGCGCAGATTCAGAACCTGATTGTTGCTTATAAGGAACGCTTTGATAAATCTAACTTTATCCAGAACCTGATTCTGGACAATCTGCTTTTGGTAGATGTTTATAACAGAGCCAAAAAACTTCATATTGCAGTAGAAGCAAAACGTGTGGTACTTCTCATTGAAACAAAGAATGAAAAAGACCAGGATTCTATGGAAATTCTCAAGAATCTGTTCATTTCCAGGAACAATGATTTTATTACAGCTATTGATGAGAAGAATATTATTATTGTCCGCAGTCTGGAAGAAAATGACGGTTATGAGGAAATCGAAGGAATTGCCAAGATGATTGTGGACATGTTAAACGCTGAGGCAATGTCACAGGTACGTGTTTCCTATGGAAATATTATCAATGAAATCAAGGACGTGTCACGCTCTTACAAAGAAGCGAAAATGGCTCTTGATGTAGGAAAAATTTTCTATGTGGAGAAGAGTATTGTAGGATATAATAATCTGGGAATCGGACGTCTGATTTACCAGCTTCCAATGCCTCTTTGCGAAATGTTTATGAAAGAAGTGTTTGGCGGAAGACTGCCTGAGTCATTGGACGATGAGACATTAAATACCATTAATAAATTCTTTGACAACAACCTGAATATTTCTGAAACTTCCAGACAGTTATTCCTTCACAGAAATACGCTGGTATACAGACTGGAGAAAATCCAGAAGAGTACAGGACTGGACATCCGTGTGTTTGACGATGCCCTGACTTTTAAAATTGCTCTTATGGTTTCCAGCTATATGGAATTTATGAGGAAACAGGATTAAGACAAGGATAAGAAATATAGGACTGGCTTTATTAAGTGAATATCTGAAATAGCAGTGATATAGCTTAATGGAACAGTCCTTATTTTTACATATAAATTGTATACAATTAATTTAATGCGCTAAAATGCTTGCATTTTACTATAATAAAATCTATAATAGAGACCAGATGAAAAAAAGAGATGGAGGAGCGGTATGATAAATTTATATAAAAAAGGTGCATGGTTAATCAATGGGACGGAGCTGATGGAGGATGGATCGGAGGCGGAAGCATGGATTCATTCTCTGACAGGGAAAAATGCTCCCAGGAAAGAAGAGGCAGCGAAAAATACCATTGCGTATTCTATTCTTGCTGAGCATAATACCTCTGGCAATATGGATAATTTGAAGATTAAATTTGATAAATTAACTTCTCATGATATTACCTTTGTGGGAATCATTCAGACCGCCAGGGCATCAGGACTGGAGAAATTCCCCATTCCCTATGTGCTTACCAACTGCCATAATTCCCTGTGCGCAGTAGGCGGTACCATTAATGAGGATGACCACATGTTTGGTCTCACCTGTGCAAAGCGTTATGGCGGTGTTTATGTACCGCCCCATCAGGCAGTCATTCATCAGTTTGCCAGAGAAATGCTGGCAGAAGGTGGCAAGATGATTCTGGGTTCTGACAGCCATACCCGCTATGGAGCTTTGGGAACCATGGCTATGGGAGAAGGCGGTCCTGAGCTTGTGAAGCAGCTTTTGGGAAGGACTTATGATATTAAACGTCCGGAAGTGGTAGGCATTTATCTTACAGGAAAGCCAATTCCGGGAGTAGGCCCTCAGGACGTTGCCCTGGCGATTATCGGGGCTGTGTTTGCCAATGGTTATGTGAAAAATAAAGTTATGGAATTTATAGGTCCCGGTGTGGAGAATTTAAGCGCTGATTTCAGAATCGGTGTGGACGTTATGACAACAGAAACTACCTGCCTTTCTTCCATTTGGAAAACAGACTCCATTGTGAAAGATTTTTATGAAATTCATGGAAGAAAAGAGGCCTACCGGGAACTTCAGCCTGGTGCGGTGACTTATTATGATGGTCTGGTTCATGTGGATCTTGGGCAGATTCGTCCTATGATTGCCATGCCTTTCCATCCAAGCAATACCTATACCATTGAGAAACTCAATGAGAATTTAATGGATATTCTGGATGATGTGGAGAGAAAGGCACAGATAAGTCTGGATGGAAAGATACCATATACCTTAAAGGACAAGGTAAGAGACGGAAAGCTGTATGTGGAGCAGGGAATTATTGCAGGCTGCGCTGGAGGCGGATTTGAGAATATCTGCGATGCAGCGGATATCCTCAAAGGCAGCAGTATAGGAGCAGATGCCTTTACACTGAGCATTTATCCTGCCAGCACACCGATTTATATGGAACTGGCTAAGAATGGAGTTCTGGCTGATTTGATTCAGACAGGAGCAGTGGTAAAAACAGCATTCTGCGGTCCTTGCTTTGGGGCGGGTGATACACCTGCAAACAATGCTCTGAGCATTCGCCATTCTACCAGAAACTTCCCCAATCGTGAAGGATCTAAGATTCAGGAAGGACAGATTTCTTCGGTGGCCCTTATGGATGCCCGTTCCATTGCGGCTACAGCAGCAAATAAAGGATTCCTCACACCAGCAACAGAGTATGCAGGCGAATACAGAAAGCCAAAATATTATTTTGACAGTACTATTTATGCAAACCGCGTATTTGATAGTAAAGGTGTGGCAGATGAAACGGTGGAAGTGCAGTTTGGTCCTAATATTAAAGACTGGCCGCAAATGCCGGCGCTTACGGAAAATCTTCTTCTGAAGGTAGTGTCAGAAATTCACGATCCGGTTACTACCACAGATGAACTCATTCCTTCTGGTGAAACATCCTCTTTCCGTTCCAATCCATTGCGACTGGCTGAGTTTGCCCTGTCCAGAAAAGATCCTGCTTATGTGGGAAAAGCAAAAGAAGTGCAGGAAGCGGAAATAGCCAGAGAAGAAGGAAGATGTCCAGGTGAAGTAGTAGCAGAAGTCGGAAAGGTACTGGAACAGGTAAGGACTGTTTATCCAGATGTGAATAACGAAAACACAGGAATCGGAAGTACGATTTTTGCTGTAAAACCAGGAGACGGATCAGCAAGAGAACAGGCGGCTTCCTGCCAGAAGGTTTTAGGGGGCTGGGCTAATATTGCAAATGAATATGCAACGAAGAGATACCGCTCCAACTTAATGAACTGGGGAATGCTGCCATTTTTGATTCAAAACGGAGAACTTCCCTTTCAAAACGGAGAGTACCTCTTTGTTCCTGGAATCAGGAGAGCCATTGAAAACAGTGCCAGAGAAGTAAAGGCTTATGTAGTGGGAGAATCACTGAAAGAATTTACTTTAAATCTGGGAGAAATGACAGCAGATGAAAGACAGATTATCCTGGATGGATGCCTGATTAATTATTACAGGGCAGGAAGATAGAAAGAAGTGCTCGTATAGATTGGTTATACATTTCCGGCGTAGTCGCGCTCACTTTGAAGCTTGTTGTGTCAAAGTGGAATTGATGAATTTGCCGGAAATGTTATAATTGTCGGAAAATTCAATAAAAATAAATATAATTCACAGGTTAAATA
>ENA-UABL01000253-UABL01000253.1-human-gut-metagenome-genome-assembly--contig:-NODE-253-length-27145-cov-11.892728_pt1 | contig 27145 bp, 19 predicted proteins | sample MGYA00243867_ERZ654201 | MGnify/ENA primary metagenome ERZ654201 (study PRJEB26926, sample SAMN06165157) | human gut metagenome | biome: ENVO:00009003; feature: ENVO:2100002; material: ENVO:00002003... | reverse complement strand
TGTTCGATTTGCTATAGCGATTCTTTTTTATACGGGTACTTTATCGGGGGCTTACTGTTAGTAAACCTTTCTGATGCATAAGCAGTACTTCCTCTAAACCTTTTATTAAATTATTATGCTAATAATTGTATAGGTAATCACAGATTTTAATGAATATTTTGTGATCGTTAATTATATAGATGGAGTTCTTTATTTTATACCTTCATAATAAATATTTAGTGGCTATTCTAATCCCCAAAAGTAGTATAAAGTTTGAATATATTCCTTATCATAAGATATCCTACTTTTTCTTACTATCTGGTATCATAGAGTTCAACTCGCAAGCATTACTCACGAGTTGGACTACATAAATTTTCAACTTGTGTTTTAGCCAACATCAAGAGTTTCATGTTTCAATCATTATTAATTCTTTTCTCTGTATCTATAGCCGTTAAATTTCATTTAGAACATTCTACTACTCAAACAATATACACTTGTAGGATTTTATTAATATTTTTACTTATAATACCCTTACTGCACTATCCGTTTTTATATAATATAGCCAATAAAGCATTTTAATAAATCATTATTATATACTATCTAGTCCTACTAGATTCTTAAAGAATCCGTATTCTTCATCTACTAGAGCTCGTCTGTCTAGTCCCATATTCTGATATTCACACGAAGTCTCAGAAACCATGGTACAACCAAAACATGATGCTCTATTTAAGCTATCTTCATTTTCCCAACATAAAGGATCTGAAGAACAATTTACTGCACGTTTCATTGCAGATTCAATAATACTACTAATAAGTCGAGGCTGTCCTTGCCATACAAGGCCTCCCATACTGCCTTCTGCTCCATCTGCTGTATAAATAAGCACGCCACACATTTTGTCTGAGTAATATAGCCGCTCACTCAAACTTGCAGTAGGGTAACCACAAGTAAATTCAAGTTCTTTCATTAACACATGGCTAAATGTATGAAGTAGATAAAATTTAGCTCTTCCGTAAAGAGAAATCTCCTGATATAAAAATTCTCCTAATGCCCCATTATCAAGTTGACATTTATAATGATCATTTAAATCATTTTCTTCAGCCCACCTTTCAATAGTAGCCATATCAAATGCAAAAAACAAGCCTTCACCATATATTTGATTAGCAGGTAATACATATATGTCAGACGGTATTCCATCAAAAATGGGCTTCATCTCATCACCTGGTGCCACAATCTTCCCACTATCATCAAGTTTAGATGTTGGCATGTTTACTCGACCAAAGCCTAACTGTGTATTTGTAAGAGAAACTGTATTCACTTGTTTAATTGTTTTAAAATATGGCTGTAAAGAGTTAGGAATAATAATTTCATTAAACTCTAATCCTTTAGATTTTCGATTGGGTTCATGAATATCAGTGAGAACTTCAAATTCTGTTAATCGATATGTTGCAACAGGATCATTATCTTCGTCTTCTACAATTAATCCAAGAAACATATTTTTGATATTTTCATAATCAAAATCTGTCAGACTACACTGCCAGTTAAGATTTGCATCCTCAATAAATTCATCACAATCATTATACTTTTTTTCCCAAAATTCTTCTTGAGTCATTTCTGGCCTTCTAGTAACCATTGTATTATATTTCTCAGTTACTTTACTTAACACCATACGAGCCTGATCATTCAACTGCCCAGGCTTTAATGGAATAAAATCTTTAGGAATATATAAACTACTAAAACCACTTGCATAGTATATGCTATTACTAGTTACCATTGCTACTTGCATCTTAGTCTTTTGGCCAGTAGACAAGCATCGTTCATATGCATTATCTTTGTTAACCCATGGACGTTCACCTCGACAATAAGGTTTAATATTCATTATACCAGCTAATGAAACAGAATAACCGCATTTTGAACATTTTAGTGTGCCCCACGATTCTGCTTGGTTACGAGAATTAAGCCATTTAATATTATGCTTACCTCCACAACTACAATCTTCACAGTCGTAACCAAACAATTCGAAACCTGCATCATCATCCATTTTCTCATGTTTAAGAGACGCACAGAAGAACTTATACCATGGGATATCTGATATATGACCATTTGGGCAAATAAGAATAAGTGGAACTGGTTTTAATAGACCATATTCTACATCATCATGTAAAACTTCAGCCTTTATTTTTCTATAAGTTTTCTTATTAGGATCGCGTGGAGGAACAAAATATGTCATTTTCCCATCATTACATTTACGAATTTGCCATTCTTTACGCCACTCATTAAGAGGTTTGATTTCAGAATTAGCAGAAATAAACCACTGAGGAAAATTAATAGCAGGGATATAAAACATATCTTCGCCTAATTCAGTTCCAAATCGCGCTTTAATAGATTCATAAAGTGGATTACCTTTACGTTGTATTTGATTAAATGAATTCAGTAGAATATGAGGTATTGCAACAAAACATTTTAATTGGGTAAACCTTTTTTTCACATTTAAAAAATCCACAAAACGCGGATCTTCAATCAATTCAACACCACATTCTTCTTGAATTTTTGGGATATTTAATGTTTGTGATTGTATCTCCTTTATTTTATTTGATACCACCTCCACAAATTTCCAGTTATTAATACTTAATGGCATAATAAAACCACCCCACTTGGTAGTAATAATAGATCCTACACCTGCAGCAGTAGACAAGATTTTATACTTGCCCATAGATTGATTATATTGATTCTCTTTACGTATATCCATAATATTATTTATTTAAAATGTGAAGGACAGCTTCAGGTTCAACTAATCTTAATGCGGATGGTACTATCCACTTGCTAGCAGCTTTTTGCTCCGAATAATCATCTGTAGAAACTAACAAAGATACCTCTTCAGCACCTTTTCGCCCAGCTGCATAATAGACTAGAGAATCACCATATTGTTCTGCTTTATTTACCCATTGGTCAAGACTTACATCTATCCATTCATATATGTAAGATAATTGCTCTTTTGTTATGATTTCGCGCTCTAGTGCATGTAATGTAGAATCAAGAGCCTGAGTCCTTGCGTAACGATTCTCAAAATACTTTTTCAGCTCAGATTTTAATTCTGTTGCGATTGGAATGGACATTTTATTTGCATCTTTGCGATCAGCAAGATTCTTGTATAAATGTCTAATTATAGTAGCCATATATAAAGGCATATACTTTTCTACAGCCTTTGGTGAAAAAGGAGTAATGGAGATTGGCTCAACATAATAATATAACTTTTCATGAAATTCTCTAAACCTTTCAAAATGAGACATATCTCGAGAACGAAAAGGATTATGTAACGTTAAGACTAATCCTTCTTTATCACGTGCGACACGAGAGCTTGCTTGAATGTACTCAGCGATATTTCTAGGCATAGAATTAATTATGATTGTATTAAAACGGCTTACATCAAGTCCCACTGATATCATATTTGTTGCTAAAATATAATCAGCTGGAAGAATTGCACTATTATATATATTTGTTTCACCTTCTTTTAAATATGGCAATCGTTTATTAGGATCCCATTTTATTGTTTGTACTTTTGTTAATTCTTTTACTGCATCACCACCAGATAAACGACCAGTCAACTCAGTCTTAGAGAATATTTCGTTATATGCATAAAAACATTCCAACATATCAGTAAATCGAAGTACTCGTTTAAATAAACGACGAGTATACTTAGTAAATTCAAGATAGAATTGAGCATCAGTTTTTCCTACCTCTTTTAATGAGTTGAAATAAGAAATTATCGAATAATAATAGTCTGCAGCCTCTATAAATGACTTATCATTAATCTCTAACAATGCTTTATTTTTACGTTCATACAGTGCTCGATGTACAAATAAAATTGCAGCTAAACGCATTTGAGTAGTCATCTGAGTACGTCCAGTAGGCATTATACCAATATATTTGCGTTTAGAAACGTACGACCAATTATCATTTTCTCCTTGTTTATCCCTTTTATAGAAAGCAAAAAACGAGTCATCATAATCTGTTCCATTTTTAGGAAAGATACAAATATCCCGATCATATAGAGCTCGCACTTGAAAACTGGTATTACGTGTGGTAGCTGTTGATGATATAATCTTAGGACGAATCACAAGCCCATCCTGCCTTTTGTATGAACACAACTGATCAATAGCTGCTTCAAACAAACTTACTGCAGAACCCAATGGACCTAATAACAAATGTAATTCATCTTGAATAATCAAATCTGGTGGATTGCATCCTGTACCATTTCCAAATAAACGTCTAGAATCTGCACACGCTTCATTTACATTAACTCGGCGTGCAAGTTGAGCAAATTTATCTACAGTCCCAAATAGTAATGTTGGCGGCTCTTCATATACATGGTCATCACAAAGTCTGATAGGCAGATAGTTTCGTTTTCCATATGTACATTTTTTGTTACTACATCCAAAATAATAATGATCAACAGATACTTCTTTATCTCTAAGCAAAGAACCACACCAAGGACAACGATCTAGTGGTATTTGTCCATGTCCTCCATCAGAAACCCAGTTTTTTCGAATTTCTTCAGCTAGATTTTTATAATGATTAGGCAATGAACTTTCTCCAACAAATAGGCCAATAGAAATTTCTTTATCTCCTAAATTGTATTTATCCCATTTCCTAATCTGTTCTAATGCAAGAATAAGTCGTAACGCACGTTGAAATTGTTGAGTTGTAAGTAAGCGTAATGTATAACGCATTATTGCAGCAACGCCATCGCCAGCTCCATTTTTAAGCAACAATCTACGATTTATTATGACTAATGCAATTATACCCAAATAAGACTCAGTCTTACCTCCACCGGTTGGAAACCATACAAGATCTACTAATTCATTGCGTTTTTCCCATTTTGGATCACACTTACTTTGGAAAATTCCATCAAGATTAAGCAAAATAAACGCAAGCTGGAAAGGTCGCCATGCAGCTACAACTCCAGGAAAAATTGTAGTATCTAGCGCTTTATCTTTATAATATTCAAAACTTAAAATTTTTTCATCCTTTAAGACTTGTTCTTGATTATTACTTTTACTATGCCAAAGCTGCATAAACATAGCAGTATTCATTAATCGAAAAATCTTCATCTTATCAGGATTTGTCAAGAATTCATCAATATTATTCTTTATTCTCTGATAGTCCTTCTCACATTTAGTAATATTCTCTCGTCCAATCGAGTTGCCAGCAGCATCTAATTGCTTTATCCATATTTGATATGAATCAGCAAATTTACGAAGGCCTTCAACAATCTCAGTATCTGTATTAGAAGAAAGGACAGAAAGCCACTTAAATTGAAGATATTGATTATCTTCTACATATTTCTTTGGTAAGAATTTGTTAGTCTTTTCATCAAAAATGTGTTTAGTCTTATCTCGTGGTTCTGGTTCTACATCAGGTGTTTCAACAGACGGCATAAACTCTGAACAAACGTGTATAATTCCATTATTATCATAGTACCAATTTGCAGAACAGATGTGGCCAATAGCATAATCTTCAATATTACGATAAAGATACTGCAAACTGCTTACTTCACAATCATCAAGTTCTGGATTTATTTCGTTTCTATATGGTATAATTTCAGAACTTGAGACGTCAATTTTAACTCCAAAAAATGTTAACTCATTAATCTTCTCTGCAACAATAGAATAGTAATGCTTAGTATCAACCTTAACCTTAGTAGAGTCATTAGCAAGCATTACTTTTAAATATGTCTTACCATTGATTCCCTTATAAATCTGTAACCATATGGACAAAGAAGCTTCGACTTCAGGAGTAAGAGTATACTTTACTATTCCTTTTGTAACACCTTCTTTAGGGGGGATTATGATCTTTCTCTTCCCTGATTCAAAATCAAAAGCAAATGCTGATAAATCAATTTCTTTACAAAAGTTTGTTCCTACCCAGAACCCGAATCCTTTAGAATCACATATGGATAGTATATCTTCAAAATAAGATAAAAAAGTTTCATATTGTTCTATTTTTGCAATACGAACTTTATGTTCTGCAACCTTATCCGGACTCAAATATTCACCTTCTCTGTTTACGTATTTTAGGGATTTAAATAGTCGTTCTTTATATGCACTTAAAAATTTGTTTTTATCTTGGAAAGAGCTATCTGTATAAATTGAATCATATTCTCCATTAGGATTTTTAGCTATAATTGAACAAAAATATTTATTAAGTTCTCGCATTTTATCGCGAAAATCCTTCAAGTCCTGTGCTTTATTTATAACTTTTAACAAACTTAGTTTTTTGTCTTGGTATCTGAAATACTGAGAAAATAAATCTTTACATTTTTCTATAGAATATACTTTCTCAAAAAAATCATAATCTTCTATATTTACATATAAACGTGTTTTCTCAGATAATTTTTTATAATAACGTCCTGAAATTGTTATTTTAGAACTCGAAGTTAAAGATTTAATGTTTTTAACACAACAAGATATACCTATTCTATCAGGGAATCTACGACTTAGCGAATTAATATCTTCATCCTCTTCTTGATTTCCTAAATCCCTCATGTCATCTCCTTGTTCGTCCGAATCCTCATCTGATAAATTTTCATCACCAATATTTTCATCGTCGTTCATTTCGTATTTTAGATCAGACATAAATAATGACTGATTATCTTTTCGTGGGAAAAGAATGCCTGTACTATAAATAGAGCCTGGCGTTGTATTAAGTACTTCACATACAAGTTCTTTCTCATTTTCATTAGAAACATATACTCCAAAATTATTTCCGCAACCACCTGGACCTATTAACTGTTCCTTAATGAAAGATTCCAATGAATTTCTTTTATCTTTGATCATAACTTATGGATTTAATTAGTCTAAAATTTATAGTGCCGTCTTTTATAAGATCTAAAATAATCTTAATATCATTTTCACTACCAATATTAAGATAATCAAGAACTTCATTACTTAACTCTTTATAGGCTTTCTTCATGTCTGTTTCAAGTAAACAGTGAATTAAAAATGTCCTGAAAATTATATTTTTACCTTCAGTATTTGTACTTATTCTTGACTTTCTATGTCTTAACATTCGAGTATATAATCCCTCTATTTGAAGATATTCTTCAATCACTCTCTTTTGCATACGTCTACTACGAGGAAGTACTGAATTTTCAGATGTGTCTAACCATCGTTTAAATGAAATAAATTGTATCCTTTCAGCTGGAAGAAGTGGTTTCATTATATCATTATAAACAACTTGTTCTCCATATTGTGCTACTCGATGCCCTAAAAGGATCTTCCACATTTCTCGGCTTGATAGTTTCTCTTCATCAGTTAAGCAATACTTTGGATTATTTCGTATCATTAATTCACCTTCACCTGCTCTACGCTCCTCATTATCAAGAAGATCTTCAAGTGGTTGATAAAAATCTGTCAATGGTTGAATTGAAATAACTGTTGGGTCTTCAAAATCACGTAAAACATCTAGAATTGTACAAATTGAAATTTCATCCATATATTTACATAAAACAAAATCATATTCATCTAACACTTTATGCTGACGTGGTCCAAATGAAACTTTCACTCTGTTTTGTTCAACTCCTGATTGCCTGTCACGAACATTTTGTTCATCTTCATCTTCTTTGGGCTCAATACCTATTTTTATCGGTTTATCAGGAAGCTGTATACCGTTTTTCACGTATCTAACACGATAGTTTGAATTTAGAAGTAATCTTAATTGTTCTTCATAGCGATAAGAATACCAACTATAACGAGGATCAAATACAATCTTATTATTTATTTGTAGAACACTTTGTCCAGGATTAAGATGATACTGATCAAAAGAGTTTGGATATATTGCCCAACTCCGTCCCGTACAATGATTAAGCATTGATAGAACAAGGATCTTTTGTTCATGTATTGAATTTAAGAAAACTAAGCCATCTTTATGAGCTTTAAAATTCTTAAATGTATAAAAATTAACCGAAGATGCACCACATTTAGACTGTAAGAAGAATTTTAATTGTTTTTTATAATACACATCTATGTTGTAATCCAAAACTACTGCAATCTCATGGAATTTTATCCAGTTATATAAGATTTCTGTAAGTTCTGTTTTGTATTTATTATGAATAAGTTGTAAAAAATAATCTGTATACTCTTCATTTACCTCAGAATTAAGGTTTAGAATCTCCTCTTTTATCTTTGATAAACTTTGATCTGTAAAACAAATCGCCAATTCATTCCGTAGTTTTACTTCATGAGCAATATCTTGAATCATAAAATCAAATGTATTCTTTATTTGGTATTCTTCTGCATTTATTTCACATCCTAATTCATAGAAATCAATACATGGTTCTTGACGTTCAAATAAGTAATCCATTTCTGCTTTTGTGAATGATATAAAATCACGCGTTTCAGCAAATTTTTCACGTTGCCAGCGTTCTACTAAACTGTGTTTATTTTCGTATATCCTCTGTAGTCTATAAGGTTTTTGCGAAAATAAAAATGCTATAACATTATGAATACCAGCATCATAGTCTTCATTATATTCTTTAATTGTTGAGCGTTGCATTTTCATACATAATTGAATGTTACGCCCATCAATATTTTTCTGAAGAAAAAGGAATATATGGGGGATTTTAAACCTCCCATCATTTTGTTCTATTTTTTTATATACTTCATCCTCATCTCCATTTAAAATGATTAGAGATTTTTCTGTTGAAAAAGAATCTCCAACTACATCTTGAATAAAATGATAATGTCCTTTAGTCTTTAATGAGAGATTATATTCATCAGATAAAGTACGACTATAAAAGAAACATTTCTCATTTGCGTTGGAAGGCATATCTAAAATGTCATCTGTTAAGTATTTTGCAACATCCCGTTTAAATCTAAAATGTTTAGAACATGCTTCACGCTCCTTTTTATTAACTTTTTCTGGCAAATATATAAATGGCTTTGACTTATATGAGGAAAGTATATTTGTACGAGTGCTTTTACCCCAAAGTAACGACATCTTTAATGCAACAAATTCCTCACATAACATCTGAGCCCAATCTTCACATAATGGGAAATATACTATAGGCATTTTGACATCATCACTATATTCCACTTCTCTGTTAATGTAATAATCAATAATATTATTCAGAACACACAACAACTTTCTACCTTCTTTAGTATGTAAATTAAGAGAAGATAGTATATTCAAAAGAGCCTTGAATTCATGGCTTTCCTGTTTTGCTGTTTTTATAAAGTTGTCGTGTAACATATTAATTAGATTTAAGAATAATAATGTCCAAATTCATGATTGCCCGTGTCATACCGACATAAATTTCGAATAGAAAATTATCCCATGAACTCTTGATCTTTGAAGCTGGGATGACAAGTATTATATTGTTATCCTCTAAACCCTTATATTTAAGTATCGTTGTAAAGGCTAACAATTCCTTAGACTTCCTTTCTATAGTTTTTTCAGATAAAACTTCAAGAAATGACTCCATTTCTGCTATTATATCATATACTGAATCATCATCTTCATTTTCTTTATATTTAAAATCAGAATGTATCAGCAATGTTGTAGAAGAAATTTCTCCGCAATATTGAAATAGATGTTTGGTGTGTTCTTTAATAGTTTTTTTTACTTCTCTTACATTATCATGGAAAGATATTGTAAGTCCTGCTATATCATTTCCTTTAAGAGAATCTAAATATAACTCAAAAGCTTCCTGGCAATGTTCAACTGACAATACTTTATTGGCATATTCTACAATAAGTTTATTTGTAGGAACACGTTTGTTCTCATCAAGTATGAAGCATGCTGCGTATTTTGCTATTTTATTAATATTTTCATTCAAATTTCGACTAACATTATTATATCCTTGTTCAAGATCATAAAATACTAGATATCGTCCTTGTTTAAGACCATTGTGTTGTGAACTTAATAGTTCATTGAGCACAATATCAACACCTTTATCAATGACATCTTGTGCTTCATCAATAATAATATAGTCATAATCTACCTTAGTAATTTTACTGAGTTCTTTGCTTAAAAGTTTGTAAACATCATATTGACTATTATCACTTTTAATATTAAGTTCTATATTTGTTATTTCCTTGATATAATTATTGAATGTTTTGACAGTACATGAACTTAATCGTTCTTTATCTAAATCAAGCCGAACCTTACTTGCTAGCAGTCCTGTCCAACATAGATATAACCCCTTAAGACCACTATGTCTTTTAATAAATGCTTTAGCCATAGTGGTTTTTCCTGTTCCTGGTCCACCCTCAATTAATATTCTAGGATTTTTTCTCAAACCTTCTAGAATACTTAGATTGTCAATCTGTAACCAATCCAAAACTTCGCGAAGCGAAGTTAGTGAATATTTATAACGATCTTCAATTGATGGAGCAAGTGAGTTTACAATAGACTGTAATTCTGTCTTTGATATTATACGTTTAGAACGTTTATTTTTACGAATTACACTTAAACAGAAGTCTGCAAAAGAATTATCACTATCTTGATCTAACTTATTCCAAAGTTTATGAGAAAGGTTGATTTGAGAAGAGTCACGTGATATGTCAAGAGTACTATGAGGGAAAGCACATACATAATCAACAAATATTTGATCCTTATTTAATATCCCATTATTTAACAATGCCCATTTATAATCATGAGCTTGCTTAAATGGTGTTCTACTCATTTCCCTTAAGACCCCTTTATAGCTATAATAAAAGAACCCCATTATCAACTCAATTATACCACCTTTAACTTCAACAATAATTGCACCTTCTTGGCATATAAGGAGAAAATCAATCTGTATTTCATTTTGACCTCCATATGGTATGTTGAAAGTTTTATCATACCACATATACCATGTCAAAGAACTTGCTTCACAATCTCGTACAATACGTTCATACATATCTTTTTCTCCCTGAAGTACATTACCACTATTGTAATTAATACCAATAGTAGAGTCAATTAGAAGAGTATCTTTATGAGATTTAATAATGATTGCCATATTGTTGTGAGTTATTTATAATTTGATTACTTCCAAAGATTTTCGTCTACAAGTTCGGACATTGAATAGTTAAACATGTCTATCAATTCTGCCCTATGATTAGGAAACATTTCTAGAACTTTTATTAGAGACTTTAATGATAAACACATTTTGACTCTATCGTAATATCCATCTCTTATATCTTGTTCAAATTCATCGAATGTTTTTAGCTTTGGCCGTGTAGTTATTTTTAATGTCTTTTCTTCCCAATAAGATTGATTTCTATAACAAAATTGCCAAAAAGACATTTTTTTGTAAAACTGCTGCTGGTTACACCATCTGGCAATTTGTACATAAAAATTTGATACTGGGGCATTATGATAGTCTTCATGCCTCATCACATATCCAACACATCCATATTGCATGAGTATTTTAATTCTTTGAAATAATTCCCAAATGTCTTTATAAAATATATCTACTTTTGTTGGAGACTGTTTAAAACCACAAAACAAATAGAACTTTGTACCTTTCTTTGGATTGTAACGTTTCCAGATTTTAAGTGATTTTTCAATTATATCATGATCTTTCCAATTATCAAAAGCAAAAATAAAATCACCATGATAACGCGACCGTGATAACATTTCTGCCATTTCTTCGCCATAAGGACTTTCTGCTAACATGCGTTCATCAAGACCTTGCCGGAATTGAAATGGGCGTTTAGTCTCTATAAGTTGCTTCAGTAGTGGTCTCCAAATAGATGGGTCAGAAGCAAGAAAATTGTCATCCCATAAATAGATATATGGCCGAACAAGTTTTCCGTTTTTATCTTTCTCATCATCCAAGAACCATTGTAATTTAGAATATGGTAATATACAATTCTCTAGTTTATTAACACAGAATGGACAATGTCTTACACAACCACGGGTTAAAAAACCTATTGAATATTTTTGATAATCTTTAAATTTTTCTCGTTTAAAACCTTTCTTAACTTGTTGATTAATAAATTGATCATATAAATGATAGTAAGGCATCTGACGAGACATGCTAATCCCATACTCTTTACCTCCATGAAAGTTTCTAAGAGTATTTAGGAATTCATCATGTTCTAATTGGTTCATATCTTGTTCACGTTTTCTACGATATTCCATTACACTTACTTCATTGGCATAAAATCCAGTTCCTCCACATTTAAACTTCTTTTCTTCCGGTGTTCCTTTTGATCGTATATATAGTTCTGGTAATTTGGTAAACGTAAAGACACAAGACAAATATATTCTTGTATAATGTAAAGTATTTGCCTGAGGATCAAGAATTAATTCAAATGGAATTCCATTATCTTGGAAAAATCCTGCCAATTTTAGTAATACAAGATTTGGGTGACGCGTACCATTATCAAGTAGATCCGCATCAATTAGTCCTATTATTTCTTGTTTTTTTGACATATTATTCATTCATTGATTTTATAAAGGCTTTGCCTTTCTCTGTCAATACATAACCGCCTGTTTTACGCGAACCTTGATACTCAATCAAATTAAGATCTTCTGAAATAAGTTGCTTAAGGATTCTATCAATAGTAGGCATTGATATTTTTATTGCATCATGCAAGTCTTTTCTTTTAGCTATTCCTAGTTCTGAAATCTTTAACAGGACACTTTTTATCTTATCATTTATCTTATCATTTATCTTATCACCATCTGAGGAAATAAAATCATCCCCAATCAAGACTCTATCACCAAAACCTTCTCTACAAGGAATCTCAATCAAGAAATAACTTCTCTCTTCATTTGTCTCAATCACAGCAGGAGCAGAGCCATTTCTTCTTAATTCGTCTTGTATGGTTGGGATACCGGTTCCTCTACCTTCGGACAACTGAAGCTCTTTGAGATAATCGCCCAAACGACGATTACGGTAGCGGCGTGACTTCAGACGTTCAGCCTTTTGGATAGCATCAATGCTGATGGAACGGTCCGGACCGGCATAACTAAGAATGGAAATCTTTTCTGGCTCAATCGTAATCTCAACCGGTTCTCGTTCTTGATAATCTCTATGATACAAAGCATTAACGACTGCCTCTTCAATTGCTTGATAAGGATAGTTGAAGAAGATTATAGATTCAGCCTTGTCTTTCTGCTTAATGATACGTTTCTTGATAACATTCGTTTTGATATAGTCCAATGCCTGTTTTATCATATCGGGAACAGGGCCAACAATCTTTGGAACCTCAATCATGTTATTGGGATTCTTAATGCAGCCCTCGGGAAAGATAACAATATCTACTTGTGTTGTCGGGAAAAATTTGGCAGGATTCTTACAGAACATCATAGCGGCCACATTCTTGACTAGTTGACGTTCAACGGGCCCTACCAGCAGGTCCATTTGCGACAACAACTCGAACAGGGACAGCTTTTCGAAATCAGCAACCAAACGACTGTTGACTGTTTGCAAGTAATCCAGAACCAAGGCTCTTGAAATATCTGTTATCTCTATACTCTCATTACCCCTTTCATCAAATGGAGTACGATTCGCCATCTCACGCAATTCATCTAAGACTTCACCTCTCGCCTCAATAGTATTGGTTCCACTACGAACATACCACTTACATGGCGACTGATTACTTGCTGTAACTCGTTCACGTACATTATAAGGACGGTTCACTCCAGCTGGCACCCAAATAAGCAAAACGTATTTCCCGTCAATCTCCTGCATGTCGATTCGTGGCAAATAGAATGGCTCAATCTTATGATTGAACCCAACCATATCACGTTGTATCTTATCAAGTTCCTCTATAGGAATACCTGTCACTGGCCGTTTTGCGATACCTGTGTTTTCTTCTTCTTGAACACCTACGATGATGTATCCTCCGCCAATGTTATCAAAATCATTAGCGAAAGCACAAATGGTGCGATAAATTTTATCTGGATTCCATCCTGTTTTAAACTCAATACGGGTGGATTCTATTTTACGCTTATGAAGCAAGTCTTCTATGTTTACCGGAATAGCCATCTTGATATACTTATTTAGATTTATCCTTTTCTACATGAAGCAATTCTCTTACATCAACATCCAAAAGTTCCGCTATGCGAAATAATGTTTCCAAATCTGGTTGTGAAGCATTAGTACACCAACGAGAAACAGATGTCACATTCCTACCAACTTGCTCAGAGAGCCATTTAGCCGTTTTATTCTTTTCAACAAGGACTATTTTAATCCTATTCAATTGCTTCATAATTGAAATAATTTGTAGTTTAATGCAAATATATCAAAATTCAATGTAAAAAGCTAATATTGTTCAATTTATTTTGGTAAAATATCTTTCAATGATAATTTTATTCAAAAATTAACCACCATACCATTAGCCTTGTCAAGTTCATTCCAGCGAGTACAGAACAAATGTGAGTGGCGAACAGGAGGATAGTCTGCGAGCAGAGCACCAGTATTAATCAGTTCACACTTCTCGTTGATAATGCCGAATGATTCATAGTCGCTATTCTCAAACAAACGTTTAGTGCGCTTAAAGTATGTGGCACGAAGCACGGTAAATACCATATCCACGAACTTCCAACAATACACAAGGCTCATACGACATGTTACTACCCTTCAGCACCAGTTCTTTGTGCTTCAAGATACTAGCTACTACACTCTAGTTACCAACACGAACAAATGCCTACATCGGTCCATCATCTATGTTATAATAAGATATCTGAGCACCAGGCATCACTGTGAGTACAACGAACTCCTTGTCTTCAGCCTTTGCGAACGAGAGGTTGAATCAGGTATTGGATCAATGTGAGACTTGATAGCTTTGCTGATCTTCTCCGCATCATCTTTTACGTCATCAAGACCGACCGATAGTTTTATCATTAGCAATACCCCAAATGAGTCTGCCACCAATACCATTGGCAAAGGTGCTCACACTCTTGCACCAACTTTTCGGTTTCTTCACCTCCAGAGCCCCCTTCTTATCATATTTTGTTACCCCGCCTATCAGTTGGTGAATGTCTAGTACTTCCATTTTATATATAACGTATTGACCTACTATTTATTTAAATGTTTAGAGTTCTATCGAACATAACGATTCCCCTTTATATTTTATAATATGTAGCATCTGACTCACAGAAACAACAGATGATTACTTTACCATCAAAGTCACTCTCATGAATTGCCTTCAACGCAATCTAAGCAGCCTCTGCCTTTGGATAGCCATACACACCAGTACTAATACAAGGGAAAGCGATAAATGCTCTTTTCCTTAGCAATGTCAAGTGCAGTCTTATAGCATGAAACCAGCAACTGAGACTCGTCACCATTACCATAAAAACAGGTCCGACGGTATGGATTACATACTTGCAAGGCAAGTTATATGCCCCTGTTATCTTACTCTGACCAGTCTCGCAACCGCAAGAGTCATGCACTCCTTCAAGAGTTCGCGACCTGCAGCACGATGAATAGCACCATCCACTCCTCCACCATCTAACAACGAGCGGTTAGCTGCATTAACGATTGCATCAACTGCCAGCTTGGTTATGCCACCAACGACGAGTTCTATCTGTTTCATATACTTACCTCTTATTCCATATCGGTTAAAACCATATCGCAAAATTCGTTTGCATTATTTGCATTATAAATTTTAGCGCCAATATTCTTTAATGGTTCATAGCTATGTAGAGATTTTGAACCACCAAGTAAAAATATATATAACTTATTATCATCATTCAAATAATCACGGAAATAGCTTACAGATTCATTGATATTGCCTAAGTCACCATTTGTAATCAACACGGTAACTAGATCTCTAGATCTTACGTCTAACGTTGATTTAATTCTTGAAATTGGAAACTTAGTTCCACCGTGACCATTTGTTAATAGACGCTCCCTTACGTCATCATATTTATCACTCCAATCAACGTATGCATCAATTTTATCACTAAATCCTATAAATGCAACCTTGCTTTTTGTTGATTCAAAGTATGATAAAATACCATATGATGCAAGAACAGCCTGATGCATATTAGCAGATTCCTTCATCGCAGACCCCATACTACCGGATGTATCAACGACCAACAACAAATCCATTTGTTTGCTTTCAGTACCATTATCATCATTAGATACATATCCCCACTTTTTTGTAGTCATTCCAGGAATAAGTCGTGGAGATGTCATATATGTTAACATTAAATCCAGCTCCTCTATTGGGTCACCAATTCTCCATACAGAGGGATATGTATATGAAGACTTGTTTCCTGTATTCGAAAATTCAACAATTGGTATGATATTAGCACTTTGAACATTAAACCAAAGAACTCCCTTCTGCTTATCAGACATACCTATAATACCAGCAATTGCTAATAGGTCGATGAACTCTTCTACAGAGGTTTCTTCTGCGAGTACTTCTATTGCTTCTTTGACTTTATCAGGATCCGCAAAAACAAAAGCATTTCCGTGTTCATCGCCATCTTTAGGTCTACCAACACCCCATTGACCGCTCTGTTGCTGTGATCCTTGCTGACCGCTCTGTTGCTGAGGTCCCTGCTGACCGCTCTGTTGCTGTGATCCCTGTTGACCGTTCTGTTGCTGAGGTCCCTGCTGACCGCTCTGTTGCTGAGATCCTTGTTGACTACTCTGCTGGGGATTCTTTTGGTCTTCAACATATAGTTTAAAGAATATTTCTGCATATTCTTCAACTTTATCTAAAAATGACGATTTATCTTCTATGCCGTTTTTCGTGAATGAATCAGCTAATTGATGGACAATTTTTAAAAATTCAGGATCAGTTTCATTTATACCAAGATCTTCTTTCCAAATTGCCTCTTTTGTTAGAAACATTAATTTGCAATGCCTTGGACAAGCACTGATATTTGCACCTATTTTTATCCAATCGATTTCACTCTTTAAAGTTTCTTTACTATGTCTATAATAGTTTTTTGTATCAACAATAATATCAGCTGCTTGATTTGAAATTGCTCCACACGCATACTCGATATTTATACCAAGATGAGAGAAATGCTTATAATAAACATCTCTAATTCTTTTTAGCATTCTAAAATGAGTAATTACATCAAATGGGCAACACATATAGTGCTCTATTTCATGTCTTGTAAGTACTTTTACTTCATTCTGAAACTCATGATAACTTATAGGAAGTTTTCCGAAATTAAGATGAATCTGCCAAGTCTTATCTATAGTAATATAGTATTGCCCAGTTGAATAATTAGCATCATCCGGCAAAAGCATTTTGACAATAGGCATAGGAATCCCCAAGGAATTGTGATACTCCTTGACGAATACATACTCAATTGCTTCTTGGGCTTTCAATCTATATGTTTCAATATCAATTGACATTGTTTGCTTGTAAGTATTTGAATAATTCAGAATCTTCGTCCCCTTGGTAGGTAAAGATATATTTTTTCAATCTCTTAACTGACAAGTCGCATGCATCTCGTGTAATATCCAACAACTTAAATGGTTTTACTTTTTGTATGTCACCATTTGCAAGATCGGTACCAGGAATAACCGCTTGAATAAGAGATGACAGTTGAGGATTCGATATTATTGAATCTTTTTCGAGCTTAAATGTATATTCCTTTATTTCTATCTTTTTGATAGAACGGTTAACTCGCTCTGAAATGTACTGTCGATTGGGAATATCATATCTAAATGCTAATTCTGATTTTATAGCCTTAAGCTTCGAAATGTCACCTTTTGAGTTATCTATCTGGTTGTTATAGGACACAATCTTATCATAAACTGGAGCATATTTTTCATTTAAGACTGGAACAATCTCTGCAGATATTACAAGAGAATTATATGATGAGTTTCTTATTTCTTTAAGATACTCATTGAATTCTGGAACTGAAAGTGTTCCTGTCTTAACTCTTTCAAAACCCATAAGAAGATCTTTAATACCATCAAACTCATTTTTGATCATTTGTATGATATTTCGAGTTCCATCTAAATCAATATTTGTTACAAAAATGGATGTTTGCTTCCCTGAATTTGTATTTTTCCAATGTTCAGTTAAAGTTGACACATACTTTTTGCTCAGAACAGCTCTATGCCAAATCATATATGGGGCTAAAACCTCAATATGATTTACATTGACTTCTCTGTTTCCAAGGAACCATGCAAGAGCTTTTCCATATCTGTACAGGTCTTCTTTTACTCTGACGCTTAGTGGTAACTTGATTTTTGAGCACACTTTTTCTGGTGCACACATATGACAATTCTCACAAAGAATCTTGTCAACAGACAAGTTATCATTAGACTCCTTAAAGGCTCTTTCACATAGGCGATATGAAGCAATTATGTAGTTGATAAACAATTCGGCTTCTTCTGTATATGGAATATTCTTAACAATTTCTTGAAGTTCTTCTAGATTAACATCCTGAAGATATTCCTCAATACGATCATTATAAGATGATTTATCTCGTTTTCCAATAGTACTGAAACTGTCATAATCAGGCATGGTTATCGGAAGTGCAAGAGCAAATCTATCCTTGAATGGCAAAGACAATTCTGTGTTCGCATTGTCCTTTGGGTTCAAGGTTGCAAACAGGGTGAAAGCAGGAACAATCATACTCTGATCATGATATTTTACTGACCCTTCTGCGAGCAATGACAATAGAATATTTTGTGCGTATGGAGATAAACGATTTATCTCATCAATGATTTTCCATCTTGATGTGACAAATTCGTTCCAGACCACTGACAACTTACCATTATCAAGTGGTTTGTTTCCTGTCATTTGAGCAAAATCTAAACTACCAAGGATTTTTTCTTCTGTCAATTGTGGATGTCCTCTCAATATACAATCTTCAATCTTTTCCTTGGTAAGATGGCAAAACAACTGACCTAAATACTTAGACAAGGTGGTTTTTCCTCCGCCATGTCCTCCATACAACATCATTGTGCCACGCTCAACAAGTGCATTGATTACAGCAAGCGTTTCTACCAAATACACTTTTCGATCTTTCAACTTCTCGTTCGAGAACTTTGCACCTTCAAGTTCTGAATTGTGCACATACAAATTGTTTATTCGTATGTTATCCAATGCCTGAATTATATCAATATTTGTCATTATTAGTATTCTTTTGTATATGATAATTTAATAAGTCCACTCTCCAATAGTTTTCGGAGATAGTCATGATCTAAATCAGATGGCGTTAACTCTAAAGACTCTTTTTGTTGAAGCCAGTTTATCTCTGTTTCCAATCCAGATTTTTTCATGATGTCTTCAAATATCTGCTGAGTTTTATTCTTATCCTCAAGCATTGTATCTAAAGTTTCATCAGAAATAGAATTCATAAAATCAGAGAGTGGCCCTAAACCATTCACAATTGTTGCCAGAGTTCCATTTTCAGAATCATATATTGAGTCAATATCATTTTGTAATTCTGGATGAGTTTTTGCAATCTTTTCCAACATAGCTTTTTTGGTCTTGTTATAGTTTGCCAAGAATTCATCAAAGCAGTCTTTTACTTCGTCAAAAATCTTTATTTCTGAACTATGGAGCTTTGCAATTTCATTATGACATTTGTTTAGTTTTGGAACGATTTCCTCAAATTTCACAGTAAGTATCTGTGGTAGTACATTAGCGTTTCTTACTGTCTTGTAATTCTTTATGAGCAGATCTATCTCACCTTCTTTTTCGAATCCATCCCAAGTTTTATTAAACGACAATTCATCTTCTGCATAGAATTCTTTTATGTCAATGTACTTGGCTTCAATATCATTCCAAGTATTCTTAATAAAATTATTCAAGCATTCAGCTACATCTCCTTTTGTTGCCAACATGGTGTCATCGAACTTCTTGAAAAGTTGCTTAAGTGTATCATCCGAATTACTTGAGATGCCAGTATCAGAAAGTATGGTTATTACTTTCTTAATAGACGCGATTCTGTTTCTTACTCGCAAGTATAGTTTTGACTTATTTTCGGACTCATTAAGTGCTGTAAGATTCTGTCCATTTTTTATAGACTGCTTAATTATTTCGGAATAGAATGATATTGTCTCATCATTCTTTTGTTCTTCCGTATATAGATCTTCTACCTTTGTATAAGCCAATTCAGAAATGTCTGCTAAACCAACAAATTCATCCTCTAAATCTGTCAAGAATCCATCAATATTATTCTCAAATTCATCTGGCTTATTAACAAATGCTGAGACATCTGATTTCAACTTTTTATTAAATTCAGAGATGATTTTATTAAATATACACTTGTCATCATCAAAAGAAATGTTTTCAAGTGTACTTAATATTGAATCAATTCTAGAAGAATATGTTTCATAATTACCTTTTAGGAAATCTCGCAATTTAGCAATATTATTTTCGTTATTCTTTGTATGTTCCTCAACCCATGACACAAATGCATCTAACCCTGGAGCTGTCATTTTTTCATACAAGAATCAAATAACTGTTCAAGTTGCTTTGTGCATTTTTCAAAATCTTTTTTGGTAAGGATGTTTGAAATCCTTTCCTCAATTGCGTTAAGCTCATCTTGCCACTCTTGCTTGCTAAGCTCTAATTTAAGAGTTTCGGCATATTTATCACCTTTTTTTATCTCAAGAGCCTTATTGTATTGCTTTGTAATTTTATCAATATTCATATGGTTACTCTTTTAATAAATCTTTGATATATTCATAAACCTTGGTATAACTCAATGCTTCTGCCTGACAATCTCTACAGAACTTTAAGGTTTCGTCCATTCGAACTTTATATGTAGAATTAGTCAAACTTGTTTGAAGAAAGGCCTTGAACTTATGAATATCAGACTCGTCAATTGAAGTTTCTTTTGCAGGATGCAATTTTGCATCAATGACATTTTGAACTTCTGATCTTGGCGTCAAATATCTAGCATACTGTGTCCAACACCAATCACCATCATATCTTTGTGGCTGACCATTAGGCTTAAGATCAGAAAGGTTAATAAGTTTTGATGTCAATGAATCCTGATATATTGTATTGATAGGTAACTGATATTCTTTCTCGATAAGTTCCTTCTTATTCTTTAAGGATATCAAAATACCATTAATTTGATGTTCAACAACTTTGGCTTGTGAAACTATATTTGAGATTCTCCATACGATTGATGAAATTATTGCAAATATTGATACACCATCCTTGTCTTCTAATACGATTCTCTTACAGTTTGACAGTAATCTAGATACCAATTGTAATTCAGATACATATCCTTGGAAAGGCATTTTCTCTGGATTCGCTTTCGCATAATTCTTAGAATACAACAAATCTGTTATAGCTGCTATGTGTTGAGTTGAATTCGATATTGTTGAAACAAGCTCTGTTTGCTTTTCTTCAATTCTTGTATTCAACTGACTACGCAACAAAGAGAAATCAATCTTTTCGATATACGCTTTAAGATATAGCAATTTTATCAATGTACGCCCCTTGCTAAATCCATAAGACATATCATTATTATATGAAGCTATCCAATGATCATTTAGAGAATCCTTCATAAAAGTCAGCAGTTCGTCCAACTTACTTACAGATCTCTCATTATTCATCATAGCTGTGAAAGAACACAGATGTTTAATGATGTAGTCTTCATTATCATAAGAACTCATCAATTTACTGGCAGTTTCTCTTGATAAAATATTTGGGATTTATATACTTAATTACACTTGCATATACCAAGACAATAAAATATTATTATGATATATGCAAGTATAAGAAAATAAATTGAAACTACAAATTGCCTTTTGTTTGTGCAATAGCAAACGTAATAAAATCTTCAAAAGAACTTCCCGTTGCATCCAAAATATGTTGTATTTGTGGGTAAGATAAATCTGATGATAATGGAAATTCTATTCGTTCATCACTTATTGTAAACGAAATAGTTACTTTTATAGCCATTTCTGCATTTTCTCCGCACAAACCATTCTCCAATAAGAAATCAAATAGCAATCTTGAGGACACTGTTTTATTAGTAAAATCCTCGTACACAAGGGACTTCGACATCTACTACAATAATTTTGGGTTCTACAATCTTTGTCGAATAAGACTGTTCAGTAAGTCTGACAGCTTCTTCGTCTGTAAAAGTAGGAACTTTTATTGAAGTATCTGTAATCTTCCAACCTAAATTTTGAAGATTTTTATAGATTTCCCTATGGCATAGTAATTTCAATAATTGACTTTGTACATCAGCAACAACTTTTTCAATGCTATCAGCACGCCCAAAAGGGTAATTTATCGCAGGACAATAGCTGCAATAGTTATTATTCCACTCATTTTTATTAGTAGGAAATACTACTAATTTCACTTGTACTCTATTTGTTTTCATGTTTCAAAAATTTAATTTATAAAACTTTTCAAGTTATTTCTATCAGAATAACAAATAATATATATCTTTGCAAATAAACAAAATTCTATGCAAAGATGGAAGCAATAATTGCCCTAACAGCCCTGTTATCATTAGGGGCTTTTGTAATCGGGATGTTCAGTCCCAAGACAGTAAAGTGTAACTCCCGTGGGAAAGTAGCCTTGGTTTATATTGGCAGCTTTTTCGGTTTGATGTTTATCAATAGTTCTCTATCAGAGAAAACAAAAGACACACCCTCGCAAATGACCACCCAAGAAACTCCTATGCTGACAGAAGAACAGGCTTCACAAATTTCGGAACAGAAAGAGGTAGAGCCATCTATTGGAAAGCCTATACAAATAGGTCACTTTATCTACACTATTAATAATGTGGAGTTCCGAAAAAGTGTAGGGAACGAATTTGTAAGTGAAACCGCCGATGGTATTTACATGCTTGTAAACCTGAGTATAAAGAATGTAAGTAAGGAAACACGTACTCTTGATGGCTCATTATTTGCGGTGACTGATACAGATGGCATCAAATATGAGTACTCGGTTGCTGCATCTACCGCATTAGAAATGTCGGGGAAGAAAACCTTGCTAATGAAAGAATGTCAGCCCAATATAACCACTAAAGGAATACTAGCTTTTGAGGTTCCACAAAAAGGGGTGTTTTACCTTCACTTAATAGGAAGCTTTTGGGGAATTGAAACAGTACGGGTATTGCTAAAATGAATATTGCAAAACGGACACTTATTTTTTAGGTGTCCGTTTACTTCCTTTACGGGGGTCATAAGCTATGGCTTTTTGTATTAACCTCTTAAAATTAGGGTCGTAATCGTCAAACTTATTTTTGGGATTTTCTACCGGACTTTCCTTCACATCGGTAGATTGTTCACTCATCCATAGGAAAACCCACTGTGGAACCAATACCGCCAGTTTGGGAGATGCCCACTGTGCGAGGTTTATGGCCATTTGCGGATGCACCCATGTACCGTTTATGGTACGGTTCCTGCTTTCAAACGGTTGTACCAAGTCCGAAACAGGAATATTTATTTCCTTTGATAGTTCTTTCATAAATTCATCAGTTGTTTTTAGACGGATATAATCATCCAGATTCTTGTCACACGCCTCACACAAAGCGGAAGCGTTGACGTATCCGTCAGTTAGACGCAATGCTATATACGTTTCATTCACATCCCTTTTTATAATAGGGAACTCGGTTTTTCTAATTGGCATGAATCAAGTCTTTATAAGTTAATCTGCATTCCATGTTCTGCAAAAGTAATTCAAATCTTTCTTTATCGGAACATTTTCGGGTATTATATCTATAGACACATTCATTTATGTATCTCTGCATGTGCTTTTTGGACCAACGGTAATAAATGCCCAGAATACTTCGTTTTATCAACGCCCAAAAACTTTCGATGCTGTTGGTAGTCAAGTCACCCACACCATAGAACCCCTTACCGTGGTCTACGTGCCGGTGATGATAAAATTCATCAATCCCCTTTCCATAGTTCCATTCATCTGAAAACAGGTTGCACGCAGCACGGACGTAATGGAAAATCAAAGGTTCCAGTGTCTTTACTTTTGTGTCGGGAACAACTTTCGCTATAACTCGGTTTCCTCTTTCCAACAAACCGAAAACAGGAACTTTATCCTTGAAACTACGACCTTGGCAGTGTTCAACTTTTTTGTCCCTGTGACGGTTCTTGTTTTTGCCACCGATAAAACTTTCATCAATCTCAACATTCTCTTTGAGTTTACCATCATTCCCTTCATCATCGCAATGCAAGTCATTCTCGTCACTGAAAGCCTCCCGAATACGTTGCAACATGAACCAAGCCGTTTTCTGTGTTACTGAAATATCCTTGCCTAACTGCACGGAAGATATGCCTTTCTTATGGGAAGTGACCAGCCAAATAGCCACAAACCATTTTTGCAGCGGAATCGAGGACCTATGAAACATCGTACCTGTTTTCGCATTGAAATATTGACCTGTATTCTTGCACTTATAATTATTCCCCTTGCATTTGTACACCTTGGATGATGGGTCATAGGGAGAAACAACATTTCCTTCCCAGCGTACATATTCCAGATATTCAATGCAAGTTTGTTCATCGGGAAAAACAGTGATTAATTCAAGCAATGAGTTAAATTCCTTAAACATAATATTTGTTTTTAGTGGTTATATACAAAGATAGTAATTTATTACACTAAAACAAATATTATAGGCATTTATTTACAATTGGTGTAATTAAGTATATAAGTCCCAAATATTTAATATTTGATCAAAGAATAAGGATTCGTTAATCCTATCTTCAATTGGGGGCAGATACAAAGCATTTCTAAAGTTTCCTACTTCTTGAAGGATCTTTAATAATGATTGATAACTTGATGTAGGCTTCTTTGCATTCTCCAATATATAGTACATTGCAAGATACTTACTTTTTGTATCAGTTATATCTGCAGATTCAAGACTGGTAAAATCCCAAAGAATATTGTCTTCATAATCCCTCTTTTCGCAGATTAGGTTTTCCATTGCTGACTCATGGTCTTTTTTCTGCGCAAGAGAAATTGTGTTAATAACACAACTATCCCCTTCCAATACAAGTCTGGAATAGTGTTCAATTGTTCTAATAGCCTCCTTTTGCTTTGTCCATTCTCTATTTTTAATAACGTCAATGGCTGTATGGAAGTCGTATGTACGATTGTCGTCAATCAAAACAATATCATTGCAAGATCCAGCTACTATGACAATTTTTGCCACAGAGTCAATAAAATCTGCTATTTGTCCCCCAAAATTGAACTGATAGTGATTGTAATCCTCAAAAACCAACTTTTTCATTTTACAGATTGGCAGAAGGTTACCTGAACCATCCTTACATACTTCTTCTTTCAGTTGGCTTATATATTCATGTTCTTGGAGATATACTATTCTAATAGTTTTACTTGCATTGGTATGCAAGTCATTCTTTTGTGATTTGATATAGTCTTTAAGCCTGAGGATATACTTTTTTAAAGGTTCATCCTCTAAAATAGGTACAAAGATAATTGTATTGTCACTACTACGAGAAGTCAAAAGGACACTCTGTCTGAAATTTGAGGATTCAAGTTTTTTATCCAAACTCATATCCTTATATTTCAACTTCGGAGAGCCAATAGGCTGTTCAATGATTTCCCTAATGGCACGTAATGAATACTGCATATAAATCTCATTTCCTGATTTAATTTTGCAAGTTTCAAAAATACTATTAAGATTCTCAAAGTTATCATCAATTGTTTCCTCTTCGACAGAAGATTCAATAAATTTGATAGAATCTAAGATAAAATCTTTTGTCTCTCGTGTTACTTGATCCTCATTATCCTCATACTGACTAATAAAGTCGTATGTTAACTCTAGTAATGGAATCAAGAAAGTTGTAGCAAGTGCTTTCTCTTTGTTATTTCTGCATGCAGTTGAAAAAGCAATTTTACCGTCAGAATTAGAACAAGCAGAGAGAATATAGCTAAAATACTTACCAACATTTCTTATATAATCAACGCTTGTGTATTTCCCTTGTTCTTTACACTTTTCAAGATATGCAGAAAAATCATCACTAATTGCAGGATTGAGTTCTTTTACTACAGATACTAACTCATCTGTACAGAAGAAATCTTCTGCACTATCCTTCATTGCCTCTCTGTATGAATCCTCAATCTTAATGGATTGTGGTTCAAAATCTAGTAAAAGTCTACCAACAATCGGACGAATGTAACTATTCATTTGATTGAAATAAGAAACCTTTAGGTATTTTACTTCTTCACCACTTTCATCTATTGGCTCATTGAAAATGTCCTTTACAAGGAATTCTGTTGCATCATATTCCTTATAAATACTATAATCAATGGCATCCCACAATTTCTGTATATGACCTGGACGACAACGAGACATCCACCATATAAAATTCACATATCCATTAGCGCACTCCTTCATAAACTTACGTTTAAGTAAGGCTACCGTTGGAAATGGAATCTGAATTGTCTTCAGTCTTCTATTAGCAGCTGTTTCGCTATCATTATTTCCATCTGTTCCCTTTTCTTTTACTACTTCATAGCCAGAAGCTGGTCCATTGCCAATAACTAATAAGAAAGGTTTTGTCTGAACAACTTGATCAAACAATTCACGAAGGATACCACCCCCAGATGATTCAACATAACGTTTGAGTTCATAGAATTTTGACTCAAATTCATCCACAAGGAGTATAGGAGGTGTAGTGCTTTCTAATGCTTGGCGGATAACTTCTTCGGAAAAAACAAGTTTGCTAATTTCTGATTCTTTGGTATTATTTGAATCCAATGTGACAGGAATGAAATCTTCCAAATACTGGTTTAAGCTTGGATTCTCAGAATCATCACCAGACTTAAAATCAGGGAAATCAATATCGCTTATATCATTCCAATTAGAGTTTCTCAATTTGTCGATCTGCTCTTTAATGATACTATTGATAATTCTGCTAAGTTGGTTATTTTGAACCTTACCAGATTCCAATGACTCTGCTTCCTTCTTTACAGCATCAACAATCTTAGCCAAAGGCATGTAGAAGGTAGGCGTTTTTAGCACTTCCCAACCGTAATGGAATAGATAGTATAATGTTGTTGATTTACCAATACCAAAAGCCCCCTGTAACATTATTGGTTGGATATTGCCTTTGTTACAGCCTTCTTTTAGATCAGACTCTACAGTTTCTCTTAGTTTTTTATGTTCGTTACTAAGATCAACCCATTTAGTTCTTTTTATGAGTGGGATGTAAGTTCCTGCCATATTATTACTTTAATCTAACTAAAGTTTCCCACCCCTTAAAACACCAACTTTTCTCATTTTCCTTTGTCTG
>ENA-UABL01000245-UABL01000245.1-human-gut-metagenome-genome-assembly--contig:-NODE-245-length-27726-cov-5.417477_pt1 | contig 27726 bp, 23 predicted proteins | sample MGYA00243867_ERZ654201 | MGnify/ENA primary metagenome ERZ654201 (study PRJEB26926, sample SAMN06165157) | human gut metagenome | biome: ENVO:00009003; feature: ENVO:2100002; material: ENVO:00002003... | reverse complement strand
ATTTTATATCTTCTTTGGGGAATTTCCTGCGGATCAGTTTAAAGGTAACCATGTGAGCCGCTGCCGTAATGAGCCAAGATACCGGATATGACAGATAAAGAACTGCCAGTGAACGGTAAACGGCAAATACTGTAAAAATCCAGAGAATACGAAAACCACATGCTCCGGTAAGAGAGACGATCATGGGAATCACCGAGTATCCCAATCCTCTCAAGCTTCCTACCATACAGTCCATCAGCCCGCAGATAAAATAGGTCCCACAGATAATCTCCAGACGGAGCATCCCGTATTTAAGCACCTCAGAGTCTGAAGAATAAATTCCCAGAAGATGAGTGCCCGCGCCTACTGCTGCCAGGCCAAGAACCAGCCCCACTGCCGTAACAACAGCCAGACAGATATTTTTTACCTTATTAATACGGCTGTACTTTCCTCCGCCAAGATTCTGGCTGGTAAAGCTTAAGCTGGTCTGATAAACCGCATTCATAGCCGTATAGACAAAGCCCTCGATATTTGCAGAAGCCGTATTGCCTGCCATGGCCACAGAACCAAAGGAATTGACAGAGGACTGGATCAGCACATTGGATACAGAGAAGATCGCGCCCTGCATACCGGCCGGAAGACCGATCTTCACAATCCGCTTCAGCTTATCCATATGAATGGTAAGTTTCTTTAGATGGAGCTTCATCATTCCCTCTTCCGCCATCAGGCTCTTAAAGACAAGAAATGCGGAAATGTGCTCAGAAATCACAGTAGCCCAGGCTACTCCGTCCACTCCCATTCCAAGGCCTATTACAAAGAACAGATTCAAAACCACATTGACCGCTCCGGCGGCAAAGAGGAAATAAAGAGGCCGCCTGGTATCTCCTACTGCTCTGAGGATCGCAGCGCCGAAGTTATAAAGCATTAAAACAGGCATTCCAAGGAAATAAATCCGCATATAGAGCACAGATTGATCCAGCACATCCTCCGGGGTTCCCATGATCCGAAGCATGGGGCCTGCGGCAAGCTCTCCCACCGCAACCAGAAACAGGCCGCTTAAAATGGCCGTCAAAACCGCCGTATGTATGGTTTCCTGAACATCTCTTTCCTTCTGTCCGCCATAATATCTGGCTACCAGCACATTTACACCTACAGACAAGCCTACAAAAATGTTGATCAGAAGATTGATCAGGGATGAGGTAGAGCCCACAGCCGCCAGCGCCGTACTTCCGGAAAACCTTCCTACTACAATAATATCAGCCGCATTAAACAAAAGCTGTAAAATACCGGAAAGCATCAGCGGAATGGAAAACAGCAGGATCTTGCCTAAAAGCGGGCCATTGCACATATCAATTTCATATGATTTTTTCATAATCCTATTTACCTCCGTTTCAGCTATACTTTAGCACAGGCAAATTCGTTTTACAAGCTCCTATATTTTTCTTGACATTTTTCGGTTCCTCTCCTACACTGTTTCATAAACTGTGCCATTTGGGAGGAAATGATCATGTCATTAACGGAATTGTTTATTATTGCAGTTGGGCTGTCTATGGACGCCTTTGCCGTAGCGGTCTGTAAGGGGCTTGCCATGCCGGAAATGAGCTGGAAAAACGCCGGAATCGTAGGACTTTATTTTGGCGGCTTTCAGGGCCTTATGCCCTTTCTGGGATATCTGCTGGGTTCCAAGTTCAGCGGAACCATCGAGTCCTATGACCACTGGATCGCCTTTGTGCTTCTGGCTCTTATCGGAGGAAATATGATAAAGGAAGCCTTTGAAAACGGCGAAGAAGCAGCAGATCCCTCTCTGGATATAAAAACCATGACCCTGATGGCTGTGGCAACCAGCATTGATGCCCTGGCCGTAGGCGTAACCTTTGCCTTCCTTCAGGTCCGGATCCTGCCTGCCGTACTCTTTATCGGAAGCATTACCTTCCTTCTGTCTGCCGCAGGTGTTAAGATTGGAAATGTATTTGGCTGCCGTTATCAGAAAAAAGCCGAATTTGCCGGCGGCCTGATCCTGATCCTCATGGGGCTTAAAATCCTTTTGGAGCATCTGGGCTTTCTGGGATAAAACAGAGATTTAAAAAAGCATCCGGACATTCCGGAACGATACCGTTCCCGGACTGCCCGGATGCTTTTTTAATGTAACTGGTCAGATTCTCACACCGCTTCCATCCACCTGATATCCATCTATAGTACAGTTCGTCATCATAACGCCATTATCAGGATTCAGATAATACCAATTTTCTTTGTACTCCTGCCAGCCGGTTTTCATATAACCGTCCATACCGAAAAAATACCAGCTGTCATTGATCAAGGCCCAGGAGGTAAGATAATTTTCCTGATAAAGATATCTCCAGCCCTTTTTATCCTTTTCCCAGCTTCCTAGATGGATATTCCGATAGGAAGGCATCTCTGCCTCGGGAAGAAGCATAAAATAATAGGATCTTCGCTCATCTCCTCTGACAAATTCAAGAACATAGCACCGCTCCAGAGAATCATAGAGCCGGCTTTCGCTTTCCTTTGCCAGTGTTTCCGGGCGTACGACCGGATAATGCTCTCCCTCCTCCAATCCGTACACCCGGCACTCCAGGCTCTTTTGAGTATCTCCCTCGTAGGTGATGAGATAATAATTTAAAACAATCTCATCCAGATTTACATCATTTCTGTCCTTTGTAATGGTAAAGGTATCCTTATCCGATACGCGGTTTCCCATTACATAGGACGTATAGCCGTCATAGATGGCCGTCTGCCGGTTATTTACATCCAGATGGAGCGTTACCGGAACCGGCGTTTTTCCGGCAGAACCCGCCAGGGCGGTAAAGGCGCCCACGATGGTTAAGGTTGCTGCCGCAGCCAGCGCTTTCATGCAACGCAGAATCCCTGCCTTTTTCATCCGGCCACCTCCTCCCACTGCTTCATTACTTTAATATCACTTTTCTGAAATTCTTTTTGCCTCTCTTTACTACAAGGCCCTCTCCAGCAAAACGGTCCTTTTCAAAGGCAGCGTGAATATCCTTTACAGTCTCTCCGTCTACAGATACGCCGCCCTGCTCTACATTTCGTCTTGCCTCAGAACGTGAAGAAGCCAGTCCTGATTTCGTCAGGATCGTCAGGATATCCATGGCATTTTCTTTAAAATCCTCTTCCGTCAGCTCGCTGGTAGGCATATTGATGGTGCTTCCTCCAGCTGAAAACAGCGCTCTTGCGCCCTCCTGTGCCTTTGCAGCCTCTTCCTCGCCGTGCACCAGCTTGGTAAGCTCAAATGCCAGGATTTCCTTTGCCTGATTTAACTGGCTGCCTTCCCATTTGTCCATCTCGTCAATCTGCTCTAACGGAAGGAATGTAAGCATACGCAGGCACTTAAGCACATCGGCGTCTGCCACATTTCTCCAGTACTGATAGAAATCGAATGGGGAAGTCTTGTTTGGATCCAGCCATACGGCGCCGGACTGGGTCTTCCCCATCTTTTTTCCCTCTGAGTTTAACAGAAGGGTAATGGTCATGGCGTGGGCGTCTTTTCCCAGCTTGCGGCGGATAAGCTCTGTACCTCCCAGCATATTGCTCCACTGATCGTCGCCGCCGAACTGCATATTGCAGCCGTAGCGCTGGAACAACTCATAGAAGTCATAACTCTGCATGAGCATGTAGTTGAACTCAAGGAAGCTTAAGCCCTTTTCCATCCGCTGCTTATAGCACTCAGCCCTTAACATATTATTTACAGAGAAATGAGGACCGATCTCCCGTAAAAACTCAATGTAATTTAAATCCATCAGCCATTCAGCATTGTTTACCATCATGGCCTTTCCTTCGGAAAAGTCGATGAAACGGCTCATCTGCTTTTTAAAGCAGTCGCAGTTGTGCTGGATGATCTCTGGTGTCATCATAGTACGCATATCCGTACGGCCGGAAGGATCTCCTACCATACCGGTGCCGCCTCCGATCAGGGCAATAGGCTTATTTCCTGCCATCTGAAGGCGCTTCATCAGACAGAGAGCCATAAAGTGGCCTACATGAAGGCTGTCTGCGGTCGGGTCAAATCCAATATAGAATACGGCCTTTCCCTCATTCACCATTTTTTTGATTTCTTCTTCGTTTGTTACCTGGGCAATTAAGCCTCTGGCAATCAGTTCTTCGTAGATCTGCATTGTCTTCTCTCCTTTACTGTTTTTATTTTACCATATTTCTATTTTCATGCAAAGGCCTGATTTCTTACAGTTTCGGCGGCTTCAGGCTGGGAAGCGTTTTTATTTCATAAGCCTCGCTTCTCTATGGAACTAAAAAAGCTCCGTCCCCTGTTCAAAAGGACGGAGCAGAAAGCCCGTGTTACCACCTGATGTTTACAGCCAGCTCGCACTGACTGCCTCCTTAAGTACATGCCGTAAAATAAATAAACCGCTTTCCAGCCGGCAGATACTCAGGCACGATAACGTGTGCCGGATCCGTCGCAGCCTACTGAGCCGGAAAAACCTGTGCAGATTCCGTCCGTTTGGTGCGAAGCTCAGAGATGTATTCATATCCTGCTTTCCATGCGCCTCTCATCCCCCGGCTGCTTTCTGTATGCTTGTGCAGAATACTACTTTTTCCCGTCATAGCCATTTCATGAAATTATCACTATTATAGGCAGGTAAAATAGATTTGTCAAGACAGTACACTTTTGCTTTACGAATCTGTTTTTGTATATTATAATGTTGCATTATCGAATTTACACACAAAGGGAGGAATATGAGATGGGATTTACACTTGTAAATGAACTGCCAACTCCCGCAGAGATTCTTGAACAGTTTCCTCTTGCGGATCATCTGGCAGCTTTAAAAAAAGAAAGAGATGAAGAAATTAAAAAGGTCATTACCGGCCAGAGTAATAAATTCCTGGTGATCATCGGTCCCTGCTCCGCTGATAATGAGGATGCGGTCTGCGACTATGCGAACCGCCTTGCAAAGGTTCAGGAGGCTACAAAGGATCAGCTGATCATCATCCCCAGAGTCTATACGAATAAGCCGCGGACCACTGGAGAAGGTTATATGGGTATGCTCCATCAACCGGATCCCGAAAAAAAGCCGGATATGCTTCAGGGGATCCTTGCCATCCGCCATATGCATATGCGTGTGCTCCAGGAAACCGGTATGTCTACAGCCGATGAGATGCTTTATCCGGACAACCTGCAGTATCTGTCCGATATCATGTCCTATATTGCCGTCGGCGCCCGCTCGGTTGAAAACCAATACCATCGGCTGGTAGCCAGCGGCTGCGACGTACCTGTTGGTATGAAAAACCCTACCAGCGGCGACATGACTGTTATGTTAAACTCTGTTGTTGCAGCCCAGCTTCCCCATGACTTTATCTTCCGAGGAGATGAGGTAAGCTGCCCCGGCAATCCTCTCACCCATGTGATCCTGCGCGGCGCAGTTAATAAGCGCGGTCAGTGCAGCCCCAACTATCACTATGAGGATTTAAGGCTGCTCTATGTTCTCTATTCCCAGAGAGAGCTTAAAAATCCGGCCTGCATCGTGGACACCAATCATTCCAACTCCAACAAACAGTACAAAGAGCAGGTGCGCATTGCAAAAGAGGTACTTCACAGCCGCCGCTACTCCAACGATATCCGCCATCTGGTAAAGGGCCTGATGATTGAAAGCTACATCGAGCCCGGCAGCCATAAGATCGGACAGCACTGCTACGGACAGTCCATCACCGATCCCTGTCTTGGCTGGGAGGAAAGCGAACGCCTGATCTATGAGATTGCCGATATGGTTGAATAATAAATAAAAAATGCTCCGTTTCTGTTCCATCCGTCTGTTCCGGCAGATGTTCAGAAACGGAGCATTCCTTTTATACGGCGAGAGCCGTAATACCAAAGTATGCCAGCACGATAGCTCCCAGAATAATTCTGTAATATCCGAAAAATTTGAAATTATGTCTGCGGACATAACTCATCAGGAACTGGATCGAGTAAACCGAAACTCCAAATGCCACAGCCATTCCTAAAAGCGTATAGAAAATCTGAGATCCTGTAAAGGAATTTCCATCCAGGAAAAATTTTACAATTTTCAAAAAGCTGGCTCCAAACATCACCGGGATTCCCAGGAAAAAGGAAAACTCAGCGGCAGCGCTTCTTGAACAGCCCAGGATCATAGCGCCTAAAATCGTAGAGCCTGAGCGGGAGGTACCGGGAATCAACGAAAGCAGCTGAAATACGCCGATCAGGAAGCCTGTTTTCACAGAAATCTGTCCCACCTTCTGGATTGATGGACTGGAAGTGATGGGACTTTTTTCCAGTACAATGAACAAAATACCATAGAGGATCAGCATTGCCGCTACCACATAGGCATTATACAGATGGGCCTCCATCCAGTCATCCAACAAAAGCCCCAGAACAGCCGCCGGAATGCAGGCAATGATGATCTTGATCCACAGAGCCCAGGTTGCTTCCCTCTGCCTGCGGTTTTTTGAAGGGCTGAATGGATTGAGCCTGTGAAAATACATCACTGCCACTGCCAGGATTGCCCCCAGCTGGATCACTACCAGAAACATTTCCTTAAATGCCTCCGGCTGGTCCAGACGGATGATCTCATCCACCAGGATCATATGGCCGGTGCTGCTGATAGGCAGCCACTCTGTAAATCCCTCCACAATTCCCAGTACGATGATTTTTAATGTTTCTACCAAACTCATAGTTTCTCCTTTTTACACCGTATGTTTTAGAACCGTCTTCCGACGGTATATCGTATGCGTTTCCTCACTCTCCCATGCCTTCTGCAGACGGTCAGATATTTTCAATCTGCCAGTCAATGGGATCCAGACCGTTCTGCGTGAGAAAATAATTGGTCTGGCTGAAGGGACGGCTTCCGAAAAATCCCCGATAGGCAGACAGCGGGCTTGGATGAGGCGCCTTTAAAATAAGGTGTTTTTTATTATCCAGCATAGCGGCTTTGGCCTGGGCCGGCCTTCCCCACAGGATAAATACCATCGGGCGGTCCTGCTCGTTGAGTACCCGTATGGCTGCATCCGTAAACTGTTCCCAGCCTATATCATGGTGGGAGTTAGCCTGATGGGCCCGGACCGTAAGCACCGTATTCAAAAGCATCACTCCCTGATCCGCCCATTTTTTCAGATAGCCGTTATTGGGAATATAGCAGCCCAGATCGTCGTGAAGCTCCTGGTAAATATTTACAAGAGACGGCGGCACATCTACATCCGGTTTTACGGAGAAGCAAAGGCCATGGGCCTGACCGTCATTGTGATAGGGATCCTGTCCCAGGATCACTACCTTTACCTTTTCCAGAGGTGTAAAGGCGAAGGCGTTGAAGATATCGTCCGGATCGGGAAATATCTTTCTGGTCTCATATTCATGTTTTACTGTTTCATACAGCTTTTTATAATAAGGCTTTTTAAATTCCCCGCTTAAAGGGCCCAGCCAGTCATTGGATATTGCCGCCATCACACTCACTCTCTTCCTTTGTTTTTTCATTCAAAATCCATTCCAGAGAATTTCCATGCACCGGAATGCTGCGTTCCTGTACCTCCCTGGGTATCTGATAAAATTCTTCATTGACCCGGTACAAAAGAGCCTTTCTGTTAAAGAAAATGATCTTTTCAAAAGGCCAGCGCATAACCGTAGGAGAAGCAAAGCCCTCTCCCAGCTCTAATATAGTTAGTGTACGGTTCACAGTCCCGGCCTGCCAGGAAAGATACCTCTTCCACCCGGGAAGATAGCCTTCCTCAATATAGTTTTCTTCCTTTATGGTATTTCCCGCAAGAGGAGCGCCGCAGTGGGGGCAGAACTCATCTGGAAGTTCTCCCTCCTCCCAGATATCCTTTGTACAGGCCCTGCTGCACTGACGCCAGTGAATATTCCCGCAGGGAGCCGTGATGCGCTCTCTGTCAAAGGGCGTATCATAAACCGCTCCGTCCGTAAGAGTCGTGACCAGATAGTAATCCTTATCCTTCACCATCTCGTACAGCGCTTCATAGGCGGCCTTTATCTCTGCCTGCTCCGGGTCTGAAAGCCTGCAATCCCGGATTTTCTTTTTTTCAGACTTTAGCCCCCACTCTGGCCCGATCCCGATGAGGATCCGCTCCGAAGCAGCCAGTCTGGCTGACAGGGTCTGGTCTGTATGTGTTATATATTCCATATTGTGTACGTTCCTCTGCCGCTGCAGCCTGGTAAAAATCCGGCAGAAATCCCCTTGCGAGAACCTCTGCCGGATTTTGCCCCACATAAGCATCAGGCTGCTGCATCACTCTGAAAAAAGCCTGCTTTAATTGGTATAGTTATCAAAATATCCCTGAACCAGAATAATAGGAGTTCCCTTATCGCCGGAACCGCTGGTCAGGTCGCACAGAGATCCGATCAGATCTGTAAGTTTTCTCGGAGTTGTTCCCTGAGAAGCCATATCCCCTACCAGGTCGGACTTCTTCTCTCTGATCCTCTGAGAGATCGCATCCTTTAATGCTGCGCCGGACAGATCCTTAAAATCGTTGTCCGCCAGATATTTTAACTTGATTTCGTTTGGAGTTCCTTCCAGACCCTCGGTATTTGCAACCGCAACAACCGGGTCAGCCAGCTCCCAGATTTTTCCTACCGGATCTTTAAATGCACCGTCACCGTATACCATAACCTCAACGTGCTTTCCGGTACGATCCAGGATCTGCTTCTGGATCTCATATACCAGATCGCTGCACTCTCTTGGGAACAGCTTGATGGTATCCTCGGTAGACTTGTTGGAGCCTAAAAGTCCGTACTTCTCGTTGCAGCCGCTGCCGTTAACAGGAGCTGTCAGGATATCGTCCATACCGCAGACTCTCTCTGCTCCTGCTTCTTTTAAGATGCGCTTGGTGCGCATACGGGAATGGATATCGCAGGTAAGAACGTTCTTGGTGTGCTTTACGATTTCTCTTGGATTATTTGCAAAGATAACTTCTGCCTCTGCGCCCTGCTCTCTTATCAGCTCACAGTAGTAATCTACATAGTCTACGCCTGTAAATGGATGCTTATTTTCTCCAAAAAGCTCCCTGTAACGCTTCAGATCCAGAACATCGCTGTAAGGATTGATTCCAGCCTCATCTACCTGATCCAGAGACACCAGGGCGTTTCCTACCTCATCGCTTGGATAACTGAGCATCAGAATAATCTTCTTTGCGCCTCTGGCAATTCCCTTTAAGCAGATGGAAAAACGGTTTCTGGATAAAATTGGGAAAATAACGCCGATGGTCTCTCCGCCCAGCTTTGCTTTTACATCCTCGGCAATGGCATCGATGGAAGCGTAGTTTCCCTGAGCTCTGGCTACTACAGACTCAGTAACAGAGATTACGTCCCTGTCACGCAGTTCAAAGCCCTCGCTGGAAGCTGCGTCCAGTACGCTGTCTACCACGATCGCAGCAAGATCGTCGCCTTCACGGATGATCGGGCAGCGGATCCCTCTTGAGATTGTTCCTACTTTTCTTTCCATATGTATTGTCTCCTAGTCTATAAATTTCTTTTGTGGAGTAAAAAGCCACACAAAACGACTCTATTTTATTATAACTCAAATTATTGGTTTTGGGAATATTTTTTTGCAGGGCTCCCTGAAATCTGGTGTGCAGGATGCCTTTGAAGGTCATCAGAAAACCTTAGGAACGTTTGCAGGCGTTGCATTTTTCTGTGTGTTCGCTTAAAATGATACCTGAAAGTCCGGGAAAAATTCCGGATGCGAAAGGTGTATGGAAGCATGAAATCATCAAACGAGCTTAAACGTCTGTTAGAATCCATTGACCGGAAAAGCTATCCGGCCTATAAATCCGCCCAGGGCATCTATGACTTTGGCGATTACCAGTTATGTATTGACCATGTGCAGGGAGACCCCTTTGCTTCTCCCTCCAAGCTGAGTATTTTTATTACCCACCAAAAAGCCGGATATCCAAAAACACTTTTTGATGCTCCCCATAAAAAAAGAGCCTTTGAGGACGATCTTGTGCGCCGGTTTTATAAGGAGACCGCCCGGTACAATTTTAAAGCAAAGGGATCTGGAAAAAGCGGCCTTATTTCCATCAGCTGTCCGGGACCGGAAATTTTGGAACGGACTGCCTGTGAATGCTGCTCAGATGGAATCTGGATACGGCTGGAAGCCGGTTTTCCCGCAAACGGCCGCACCATCAACAGCGGTGAACTGATACGGATCCTCTTTGATTTTCTGCCCCAGTGTGTAAAACAGGTGCTTTTTTATAAAAACAGACCGGTCCATGAACCAGAGGCCGTGGCAGAGCTTGCAGAGGATCAGTATTTTATCCGTCAGGAATTAAAACGTCTGGAGCTTGTCTCCTTTGTGGCAGACGGCGCCATTCTTCCAAGGGAAAGCGGCATATCCAGCCGGCCCATGAAAAACAGCACTCCCTTTTCTTCCCCTGAATCCATGCGGATCACACTTACTCTTCCTCATCACGGAAACTGCTCCGGCATGGCAGTCCGCCGCGGGATCACCCTGATCGTGGGCGGAGGGTATCACGGAAAATCCACCCTGTTAAAGGCGCTGGAGGCCGGAGTATACGACCATATCGCCGGAGACGGGCGTGAATTTGTGATCACCGATGACACAGCCTTAAAGCTTCGGGCTGAGGACGGAAGAAGCATCCGGAATGTTGACATTTCCATGTTCATCAATGATCTTCCAAACAAAAAGGATACCAGATGCTTTTCCACAGAGGATGCCAGCGGCAGTACCTCCCAGGCAGCCGCTGTCATCGAGGGAATCGAAAGCGGAAGCAGGGTGTTTCTCATTGATGAGGACACTTCCGCCACCAATTTCATGGTACGGGACGATCTGATGCAGAAGGTCATAAACCGCAGCCAGGAACCGATCACTCCATTTACCAACCGGGCGGAAGATCTGTTTCATAAGGCAGGCATTTCTACCGTTTTAGTAGCCGGAAGCTCAGGAGCCTATTTTTATATTGCAGATACCATTATCCAGATGGACTCCTATGTCCCCCTGGATATTACAAAAAAGGTAAAGGAAATCTGCGCCGGAGACAACCGGCCATCCATTGAGCCGGCTCCCGGCTTTACACTTCCGAAAGCAGGAAGAAAATTCCAGATAAAAGCGGAAAAAGATCATCGGAAACAGGATATGAACGTAAAAGAGGGCCGCCGCGGCAGAGAACAGGGCGGACGGGATGACCGGATCAAGGTAAAGGTATATGGAAAAGATTCCATAGAAGTAGGACGCCGCCCGTCAGAACTGAGGTTTGTAGAACAGCTTATTGACAGTGAGCAGACCCAGGCGCTGGCGCAGATCCTGCGGTTCTGTATGGAAAAGCGGCTTCTGGAACGGTATACGGTTGCCGAAACAGTTGCCTATATCCAAAAAGAGACGGCAAAGGGCGGCCTCACTGCTGTGAGCGGCTGCTCCTATGCCGCCATGGGACTGTGTATGCCCAGACCTCAGGAAATTTTCGCCTGCATTAACCGGTTCAGAGGCTGAGCAGTCAGATTCCGGCTGCCTGTGTTTCTCTTGAAGACAGAAGCTCCTTTAAATCGCAGAGCGTCATTCCGCGCTGCTTTAAAAGCTCGCTGACTTCCTTAAAACGCTCGATCTCGATCTGGGAATTGATTTCCTTTTCCCGGGAACGCAGCTCATCCAGGCTGTCCTCATACTGGGAAATCGCAGCCCGGACCTCAGAAAGCTCAGACTGAAGTTTTTCTGTGTGGGTTCTTCTTACCCCTCTTGCCATAGGTATTAACTCCTTTATAATTTAGTGTGTTTCGTTTTCTTCGGGGAATCGTCCCTCATAATAGTTATATATGGGACAGAATGGGAAAATATAACAGAAAGGCTGATAAGACATGACAAAACAGACATATCGTTTCATAGGGACTATTTTACTGACCGCTTCTCTTCTCTCTCTTGGCGGCTGCTCAAAGGAGGAAGCCTCCAAATACCTTGAATCCGCAGCCGATCAGGCAGTTTCGGCTGCCTGGGATTATGCAAAGGAAGCGGTAAAAGGGCAGTTAAATGATAAAACGAACCCTGAAATACAAAGCAGCAGCGGCACCTTAAATGTACATTTTATTGATGTGGGCCAGGGAGACAGCATCCTGATCCAGGACGGAACTCATTTTATGCTGGTCGATGCAGGGGAAAATGATCAGGGCGATACGGTTGTAAACTACCTGAAAGAGCAGGGCGTCACCTCTCTGGACTATGTGATCGGTACCCATCCCCACTCGGATCATATCGGCGGGCTGGACGACGTACTGGAAACATTTCCGGCCAAAACCGTTATTATGCCGCCGGTTGAACATACGACTGCAACCTTTGAAGATGTTCTGGATGCAGTGGCCGGCCAGGGGCTTAAGATCACAAAGCCCGTTCCCGGTGATACCTATGATCTGGGACAGTCCCAGTTTACCGTCTTAGGTCCTGTGGGCGATTACGCAGATGAGCTGAATGACTGGTCTGTGGGCATCCGCCTCACAGATGGAAATCATTCCTTTGTCATGTGCGGCGATGCGGAAACAGAGGCTGAGGAAGATATGGCACGCAGCGGCCTGAATCTTTCGGCTGATGTATTAAAATCAGGCCATCATGGCAGCCGCACCTCCAGCAGCCCTGAATTTTTAGAAGCTGTATCTCCATCCTGGGCCGTGATTTCCTGCGGCAAGGGAAATTCCTACGGCCATCCCCATGAGGAAACCTTAAAAAAATACGCTGAACACCGCATTCAGGTACTGCGTACGGATGAAAAGGGTACCATCATCGCATCCAGTTCTCCGGAAGGACTTACCTGGACCTATACCAAAAAATAAAACATTATAGAAACGCTATAGGAGGGATATTTTATGATCTGCATTGTTGACCGAATCGAAGAAACCACAGCTGTATGCCAGAGAGAGGACCGCTCTGTCTTTACTCTCCCGCTGTCCTGTCTGCCTCAGGGCATAAAGGAGGGAGATGTCCTCCGGGAAGAAAACGGAGTTTTCAAAACTGACCCGGACGAAACCAGTGAACGAAGAAAACGCATCCGGCAAAAAATGAAAAATCTTTTTTCTCTTGCACCTTTTTTCCTTTAATGATACCATAGGAGTAATTTTATCACGCCTGTATCCCACAGCATACAGAGCTTTTTTATGGAGGATGGATCAATGGAACTGATATTACCCAAGAAATATGACCCCAGGCTTACGATCCGTGAAACACAGGATGCCATCAAGTACATACGCGATACCTTTCAGAAGGAAATGGGGCGTGAGCTTCATCTGGAGCGTATCTCCGCTCCCTTGTTTGTAGAACAAAGCAGCGGTTTAAACGACAACTTAAACGGCGTAGAGCGTCCGGTCCAGTTTGATATGGCCGGCCTTCCCGGTGAAACTCTGGAGGTTGTCCATTCACTGGCCAAATGGAAGCGCATTGCCTTAAAGGAATACGGCTTTCAGCCGGGAGAAGGTCTCTATACCAATATGAACGCCATCCGCAGGGATGAAGAGCTGGATAATCTCCACTCCTGCTATGTAGACCAGTGGGACTGGGAAAAGGTGATCACCAAAGAAGAGCGCACCATGGAAACCCTGATGGCTACGGTACGGGAAATCTTCAAGATCATCAAGCATATGCAGCATGAGGTCTGGTACAAGTATCCCCAGGCCGTAAAAGAGCTTCCGGATGACATCTTTTTTATTACTACAGGCGAGCTGGCACAGATGTATCCCGACAAAACGCCAAAGGAGAGAGAAAACCTGATCACCAAAGAGCATGGCTGCGTATTCTTAATGCAGATCGGCGATAAGCTGGCAGATGGAAAGCCCCATGACGGACGCGCACCGGACTATGATGACTGGAAATTAAACGGCGATATCCTGTTCTGGTTTGATACCTTAAACTGTGCCCTGGAAATCTCCAGCATGGGCATCCGCGTGGATGAAGCTTCTCTTAAAGAGCAGTTAAAAAAAGCCGGCTGCGAAGACCGCATGAACCTTCCTTACCACAGGATGCTGTTAAACGGAGAACTTCCCTACACCATCGGAGGCGGTATCGGACAGTCCCGTCTGTGTATGCTTTTGCTTGACCGTGCCCACATCGGAGAAGTACAGGCCAGTATCTGGCCTGCTGATATGCGGGCTGTATGCAGCCAGCATAAGATCTATCTTCTGTAAAGAGAAACGAGGGCGCCGCCATGGAAACTATTTCTCTTTTCTTTCTCATTGAGGCTATCGGCACTATTGCCTTTGCCTTCTCCGGTGCTATGACTGCGATCCGAAAGCGTCTGGATCTTCTGGGAGTGATCATCCTGGGGGAAACAACCGCCGTCGGCGGCGGTATGCTCAGAGACATTCTTCTTGGAAGGGTGCCTCCCAGCCTGTTCATCAACCCGATCTATGTGATCATGGCCTTTGTAACCGTGCTGGTTCTTTTTCTTATCATCCGTTTTAACCAGCATATTCTTACCGGCCCTTACATTGTAATCTACGAACGGATCATGAATATTTTTGACGCCGTCGGGCTGGCTGCCTTTACGGTCACAGGCATCGACACTGCCATGATGGCAGGCTATGGCGATTATCGTTTCCTGTCTATCTTTCTGGGAGTTCTTACCGGAGTAGGCGGCGGCGTTCTCAGAGACATCATGGCCGGACAGACGCCCTATATCCTGAAAAAGCATGTGTATGCCTGCGCATCTTTAGCCGGGGCTCTGTTTTATGTATATCTGTCCGACTTCCTGGGAGGAAGTATCTCCATGGTAGCAGCTGCATTCCTGGTGGTTCTGATCCGCCTGTTAGCTACCCGCTACTGCTGGGATCTCCCCAAGGCTACAACGGATGAGATCGGATAGATGCATTAAAAACGCATATCTGTCAAATGCATCAGTCAAAAATGCGTTTCCCTCAGGAAGAAACTCCTCCCACGGGAAACGCATTTTTATATTTCAGTATTTACATTTCAGGCATTGGCCGGCTGTGTGTCGGAAATCCCTTCGTCATTTTTGTTGATCACATCATAAGCCTCTGCAATATTTAACATATGATCGCCGATACGCTCATAATCTGTAAGCATCTCAGAATAAAGAATCGACGCCTCAACATTACAGCTTCCCGCTCTCATGCGGTCAATCTGATTCTGGCGGAATTTACGGGTAATATCATCAATCTTCTGTTCGATTTCCTGTACCCTCGCCAATTCAAACTTCTTCTCTCCTGCAGCCGCCTGCTCCAGAAGCTTCATTCCCTTGGAGCAACTGTCCGCCATAACGGAAAACTCGCTCTGGGCATACTCGGAAAAGGACAGATCCTTTTCTAAAATGGTCTGGGCATACTCAGCCAGGTTCATGGCGTGATCGCCGATACGCTCAATATTTCCCAGAATAGAATACATCTTATTCAGTGTTTCAATATCCTTTGGCGTCTGGTCCAAAACAAGAACACGGGATATCTTTTTGGAAAGACGGACATTTGCAAGATCGATCTCCTCTTCTCTGTTTTCAATCTCTCCGATCCCGTCTTCGCCGGGTCCCTGCTCTACTGCCAGGAAGCTGGCGTCTACGTTTTTAGAAGCCGCAGACAGCATATCACGGATTTCTTCATGGATCTGGCTGATGGCAATGGTGGATACTCCAAGGTGATGCTTAGAAGCCATAAGTCCCTGAAGCCAGTGATCTTCGTCCATAACCTTAACCTCGGTATCAGGAAGAATCCGCTCTACGATCTTAACCAGCACACTGCCGAAGGGAAGCAAAAGCAGGGACGTTCCCAGATTGAATACCGTATGGACATTTGCAATCTGCGCCATGGGATTTCCCGGAGCCAGGCTGATCATCACATCTGTAAATGGAGTTACAAGGCTTAATACAACAAATACCACTGTACCGATCAGGTTAAACAGCAGATGGATCGCTGTAGCGCGCTTTGCGTTGCGGGTCGTTCCAATGGAAGCCAGAACTGCCGTAATACAGGTACCGATGTTCTGTCCGAACAGAACGAATACCGCGCTGTACAGATCAATGACGCCGCTCATGGCCAGAGCCTGTAAGATACCGACAGACGCGGAGGAGGACTGGATCAGCGCCGTGAAGCCTGCGCCTACCAGAATGCCCAGAAGCGGATTGCTGAATTTCGTCATCATTTCCACAAACTGCGGTTCTTCTCTTAAAGGAGACATTGCAGAGCTCATCATATCCATACCAATAAAGAGTACGCCGATGCCTGCAACAATACCGGCAATATGCTGGATCTTCTTATTCTTTGCAAATACAAGGATGGCTACTCCGACAAAGGCGATCAGAGGAGCCAGAGCTCCAACATCCAGAGCGATCAGCTGACCTGTGATGGTCGTACCGATATTGGCGCCCATGATAACCCATACAGCCTGATTTAAAGTCATCAGACCGGAGTTAACAAAGCCCACTACCATAACCGTGGTAGCGGATGAGGACTGGATCAGCGCCGTGATCACAGCTCCCACTAAAACGCCCAGAAAACGGTTGGAGGTCAGACGCTCCAAGATCTGCTTCATCTTGTTTCCGGCTGCCGCTTCCAGATTGGTACTCATCATCTGCATTCCGTAAAGGAACAGTGCCAGGCCGCCTAAAAGTCCTAAAAGCAATTCAAATCCCATGATTTCTCCTTTTTGGTTCAGATTCAGAGACATTTGATATCGTTTTTCGGATAATATCCATTTATCCATCAAAACAGGCACAAAATATAAGACATAGCCTGTATACCGCAGCAGATACGCTCCACCATGTCTCTGTCCTCTTTTCCCTTTTTTTACATTTTTTTTACCTTTTGTTTACGTATTCTCATTATACGGGATATTTCATTTCTAGTCAATATAGTTTCCCTGAGGTAATGTAAAGTCTGTGTAAATTATATGTAAAAAGGCTCCGGTTTCCTTCTGAAAACCAGAGCCCCTTTCTGTGATATGATCGTTACATCAGTGACTGATACAGCGCCTTGATATCCTCAAAGGTCGGATCCTTTGGATTGCCGGGACAGCAGGCATCATCCATTGCAGACTGCGCCAGGAAATCTACATCCTCAGGCTTAACGATTTCCTTTAAGTCAGCGGGAATACCTACATCTGCAGACAGCTTCTTTACAGCCTCTACGGCAGCCTTCCGGTATTCCTCCTGGCTCATGTTCTCTGCTCCTTCTACGCCCATGGCAATAGCGATGTCCCTGTACTTGGTTCCCGTACAGGGGGCGTTATACTCCATAACAGTCGGCAGAAGGATGGCATTTGCAACGCCGTGAGGTGTATCATATACAGCGCCCAGAGCATGCGCCATAGAGTGGACAATACCAAGTCCTACATTGGAAAAGCCCATTCCGGCGATGTACTGGCCCAGAGCCATACCCTCGCGGCCTTCCTTTGTATTTTCGCAGGCGCCTCTTAAATATTTTGAGATCAGCTCGATTGCCTTTAAGTGGAACATATCGGTCATCTCCCATGCGCCCTTTGTTGTGTATCCCTCAATGGCGTGGGTTAAAGCGTCCATACCGGTAGATGCCGTCAGACCCTTTGGCATGGAAGCCATCATATCCGGGTCAATTACTGCTACTACAGGGATATCATGTGTATCTACGCATACGAATTTGCGCTTTTTCTCCACATCTGTAATAACATAGTTGATCGTAACCTCTGCTGCGGTTCCTGCTGTAGTGGGAACTGCAATGATCGGAACAGACGGGTTCTTGGTAGGAGCAACACCCTCTAAGCTTCTTACGTCCTCAAACTCAGGATTCGCAATGATGATTCCAATGGCCTTGGCCGTATCCATGGAGGATCCTCCGCCGATGGCGATCAGATAATCAGCGCCGGATGCCTTAAAAGCGGCTACGCCGGTCTGTACATTTTCAATCGTAGGATTCGGCTTTATATTGGAGTAAATCTCATAGGACAGGCCTGCTTCATCCAGAACATCTGTCACTTTTTTTGTCACGTTAAAACGGATCAAATCAGGATCCGAGCATACGAATGCTTTCTTAAAGGCTCTTGCCTTTGCTTCATTTGCAATCTCTGCAATTGCACCTGCACCGTGATAAGAAGTTTCATTTAATACAATTCTGTTTGCCATGGTTCCTCTTCTCCTTTTCTTTCTCAGGATCTTCCCTGTTTGTTAATATTATAACAGTGCCTGAAAAAAATAAAAGTGACAAACAGGGTAGTCTGTCACTTTCTATGTCTTTTTTGTGAATTGTCACAAAATGGTTTATGCAGATGTTACAAAAGCTGCAATTCGTCAAATACTCTGGCAAGCTTGGGGGGCAGGGCTTCTACCAGCTTTTTAGCCATTTCCTCAGGCGAGTCCTTCATGCCCCCTAAAACCCATTTTACAGTCATATAGACGGAACCGCGGCAGTACATCTCAAGAAGGAACTGTATTTCTTCACTTAAGGGACGGCTGGTTCTGCGGTTGATCAGATCCCTGTAAAACTGAAGGATCAGCTCAAAATCATGTTCCTTTACGGAATTGCGGTCATCGCTTCGAAATGCTTCCGTAAAGAAGACCTTTTCTGCACGGATAAACGCAAACTTCTGTGTCAGGCTTTCTCCCACAGTATGCCCCATGCCGATCTGCTCAAAGGACTGAAGAACCAGCTTGTCAAAATACCAGTTAATTAAGTCGTATTTATCCAGAAAATTCCGGTAAAATGTCTGGCGGGTAAGGCCGCAGCCTTCCACAATATTTTTTACGGTTATCTTATCTACCGAAGCAGTCTTCATACACTCCTTCACCGAAGCTGCCAGCCGGTATTTTGTTTTCTCCTGTTTTGTAAGTTCCATGAAGCTCATCCTTTCCGGCACTGCTGTGCAAAGAGAGTACCGCCTGCTCTTTCTTAAGCATACCAGAAAATCAGCTGCTTTTCTATCTGTTTTTAAAGATGTCCACCAGAGAACGCCACATTTTTACCAGTACGTTCCACATCCGTTTCAGAGGACTTACCTCCGGCTCCTCTGTTTCTGCGTCCAGCGTCTTGTGTTCCTCATTCTCCAAACTGATCTCATCTGTGCGGAGCACAACCTGCAGGGTTCTGGGTTCCGGATTTTTAGAAGATGTAAAGGATACCTTTTCCGCGTCCGGATCCATAAACAGGAATCTGTTTTCCGTATCGAATTTATCAAGCTGGCTGTCGATCACATCCTTCATGGTACGGCCGGCCCGACGGATCCCGGCTGTACTGTCAAGCACATTCAGACTTTTATTTAAAAGCTCCATACTTGCCATAAGGCTGTCTTTTGCTGCCACATCCATCTCGTCGCTGGAGGCTTTAAGCGTATTCTGAACCAGTGTCAGGGTATCTGTAGTGCTGTTTAAAGCCTCCGTGGTTCTTTCCGTAAGTGCACTCATATCGTCCAATGCGCTCTGAAGATCCGGATAGTATGTATCCAACGAATCATGGAGCGCCGTAAGATCCTCAATAAGAAAGTCCATATTGTCCACCAGATCCGCACTGTACTGGGCAGAATCGGAAATATCCTCCATCAAGTTTCCTGCTGTCTGGGTAAATTTCCGGCTGTCTTTGTCGATTTTTCGGAGCATCTGCATCAGCTGCTGCAGCTGGGAGCCTGAAGAAGCCACAAAAGGCACCTCTCGTTTTTCAATCTGTGCCTTTGGAACAACCGCACGGCTGATGGTCTGGCTGCCGGTATTCTCGTTCTCAGGCTCATTGATTTCCAAGTTTTCGTCTTTCTCTGGTTCCGAAGCGTCCGGTGCCTCCGGTTCTTCTGAGCCCTCCGGCTTCTCCTGCTCCTCCGACTCCTCTGGTTTCTCTGAGCCCTCCGGTTCCGAAGCTTCCGGTTCCTCTAACTCTTCCTCTCCCTGAGCCTCTGGAATTTCAATCTCCGGCACTTCTATTTCCAAGGCCTCATCATCATATTCCTCCAGCTCCCCAATCAGCTGTCCCAGAGCCTCCAAAGCCTCTGTGGTCTGCACCTGAAAAGATGCGTTCGTTTCTATCAGATAACCCAGATCGTCTCTCAGATCCGGCAGCTGTTCTCCCATCGAAGCCGTACTGCTCTTAATATTTCTCAGTCTTGTATACAGCTTTCCCAGAGGCTCCTGCATCTCTCCCAGTGTTCCCACAATGTCGCCCATACTTTTATGTACGATCTCTGCCTCTTCCTTTGCCGTCTGCAGATGAGGCACCAGGGTTTCCAGCTGGCCGGACATAGCCCTGAGGGATTCCAGTGACCGATCGTTTCCTGCCAGTATGGCGTCCTTTGAGCTGCTCCATTTCTGCCTTGCATTCTCTGCTGCATTCAGGCCGGACTGCATCTGATCAACTCCGCCCCTCATATCCTCTATGGACTGAGCCATCTGCTCTAAGCTATCATACAGTTCATCTCCCGCATCCTGCCAGGTATCCTTTGCCTCTTTTAAATCCTTAATATGCTCCAGATCCTCCACCGTTCCCGGCGTCATTGCCATGATGACTCCCGTTGTCTCAAAGGAATCCGAACCGATGCGCACCGTATAATCCCCCTCTTCCCCCGGAAGAGCTGTAAATACAACCGCTGTAAGCTCCCCCATATTCTGGGTCTGAGATCCCTCTGCCTCCACGCTGAAGCACTTGGACATGTCCACGGGAACTGCCACCAGCAAAAGCATATTATTACGGTAATACAGATCTGCCTGTTCATTAGGCTCAGCCTTTATGTGAATTTCCACCAGCCCGGAAGCTCCGGCCAGCTTTTCCCCGTCTGTGGGAACCCCGTTGAGCTTATAGGACACATCAAAATTCCACGGAAGCGCTGTCTGCTCCTGATCCAGCGTACATTTATAGTAAAAGCGTTCCCTGCGATCCGGCGGAAGCTTCCAGACCACTTCCCCCTCTCCCAGCTGCGGTTCATCCTGAGTTGACATATTTTCCACCGCCAGATAATTTCCATAATCTGTAAAATCTGTGACGCCGTTTAAACTGCAGCTCTTTACTACATTTACCTTTTGAGCCTTTCCGTAAACATCCAGATTCACATACATGGTCTCATCCGTTTCCACTGCAGCCGGAGCGCCATAGGACAGGGGCGCATTTCCGGCTGTAACCACAGCTGCAAGAACAGCTGCCATCATCTGTCTTTTTCTAATTTTCATTGCTCTTCGCCTCCATTCCTTCCATTTTGCTGTCTGTCAAAGAACGCCGCTTTCCCATAAACTTCTTTCGTATCCGTTCCCATTCTTTTCTTGTAATGATCGAATCAAAGAGAACAAGAAGGGACGGAAGCACTGTCAGCACCAGGATCACACTGAAAAGAGCTCCACGGCCGATCAGATGCCCCAGATCTCCGATGGCAGCCGTATTCGATATAAAATGAATAATATAACCGGCCAGAATCATAATAGTTCCTGAGGTAAAAATGGAAGTACACGACATTTTCACTGCCTGAATGCAGGCTTTTTTCTTCTCCATCTCTTTTCGGCATGCCATATAGCTGTTCGTCAGCAGGATAGAATAATCCACAGTGGCTCCCAGCTGAATACTGCTCACAATGATATATCCCATATATACCATGGTATCTCCGGCCAGATACGGCATTGCCATATTCAGGAAAATAGCCGCCTCAATGGGGATCATAACGATCACCGGCACCAAAAGAGAACGGAAACTGAACATGACGACTAAAAATACGCCCAGCAGGGACAGGATATTTACGCGTGTATTATCGGCTGTAATAAAGGTTTTAATATCCATAGTAGAGGGAGTTTCTCCCAGCACAAAAGAATCCTCCGGATAATATTTCTTTACAATTTCTTCAATCTTCCCTGTATCCTGAAATGCTTCCCTGCTCTCTGTCTTTGTACGGATGTACACCAGCATCCTGCCTTTATCTCCCCTGTGAAGCTCATTGGTAAGAGAATATGGAAGAAATTCCTCAGGGATACCCTCCGGAAGCGTATTGGCCATGGAAGTGACGCTTTTTACATAGGGAAGATCCTCAAGCTCCCCGGACAGTGCTTTTTCCGTCACCATGGAGGTGTTTGGATACATCACCAAGAGCATATTGCTCCGCCCGAAAATGGCTGCTATCTCCTTCTCATCCTCATAAACCCTTGTTCCCTCACTGGCACCCACTGCACTGTTTCCGTAAAGATAATCATTCATCCCCTGGGCCACATAAGCCGGAGGCACCAAAAGAGCCATAATGATCAAGGCCGCATAGCGAAACCGGTAAATTCCCCGGCTTAAACGGTTAAACGCCGGAAGAAAGGGACGGTGAGCCGTCTTTTCATTCCAGTCTGCAAACTTCAAGATCATGGCCGGCATAAAAAATACCACAGTAAGAAGACTGAATACAATCCCCTTTGCAAGCACCAGTCCCATATCAAAACCAATGCTGAACTTCATGGATACGAGAGCCAGAAAGCCTACTACGGTAGTAAGGCTGCTGGCAAAAATAGAGTTGATGGCAGCGTCAATGGCATTTGTCATGGCCTCTTTGTTTCCCAGCCCCTTTTTCCTCTTCCTTTCAAATGCATCCAACAGGAAAATGGAATAATCCATGGACGTTGCAAGCTGCAGCACCATAGCCACATTGTTGGTAAGAAAGGATACAGTTCCTAGAAAAATATTGGTTCCCTGATTTAAAAGAATGGCAACGCCCATAACGATCAAAAACAGGAACGGTTCGGACCAGGCGGCCGTGGTAATACATAGGATCGTAAAAATCATGATCACCGCTACCAGCATGATCAGCTGCATTTCGCTTTCTATATTTTCCTTTAAGGATTTGTTCTGCACGGCCATCCCGGTATAGCAGCCCTTTTCCCCTAAAAGATTCCGGATCTCATCCACAGCACGGGAAGTTCTCTTGGCCGTATCTCCTTCATCAAAAGTAATATCCATTACTGCGCAGCGATCCTTATAGTAATCCTCTATGTCATCCATGGAGATAAAGTCCTCTCCTGCATAAATATTAACGGCAGCATCACACCAGAGTACCTGATCCACTCCGTCCACAGCCTCTATCTGATCCTTATACTGCTTCGCCTCATAAAGACTTACATCCTTTACCATCACCCGTGCGGTTCCCGGATATCCGAACGTCTCCTCCATACGGTCCAATCCAATACGGGATGCCGCCTCCCTTGGCAGATATTCAGTCAGATCGTAATTCACATTTACAAACAGCATTGCAATAAAGGAAAAAATACATCCTGCCGCAAATATGCCTTCAATCCATTTCTGCTTTCTTAAAATAAAACGGGCAAGACGAACCGACGGCCGTTGTGCCAGGCCGTTCTCTGTCCGCCTCTCTTTCTTTTTATGTACGAATTTCAATTTATCCTTCATTTGATTCTGCTCCCAGCATTCCGGTTTTCACTTCATTCATCGCTTCAGTACCACCATAAACCAGTGACGCCCGTCCGCCTCATAATGAGCCATACCCAAATACCGATAATAATCCAGCGTATCCTGATAAGCTTCTCCCCGGCTGTATTGTTTTTCCAGCAAATCCATGATTTTTTCAAAGGCAGCTTCCCCATCCTCACATTTTTGTATGTAAAGCTCCTTATAAGTGCTGTTTTTCTCATCCGTATCCCCATGTTCCAAGGCCTCCTTAAGACGGGCAGCCGCAATCCGGTTCAGCTTTACATCCATTTTAAAGCCTGCATACCGGTCATAGGACGTATGCATATCCCCGTCATACTCCTGTTCCCGGTCTGGCCTTGCGTCAAAATACTGATCCCGCTTTTCATCGCACAGCTGCTCAAACAAAATCTGCTCCTGCGTATCATAGCAGCCTGCAAAATAGGCGCCTCCCCCTGTATTTTCCTTCCAGGAGGCTCCGGTAAGAGCGCCTTCTGCCGAAAAAGAATATACCGCATTATCAAGCTCCAGTTCCCCCAGATTCATTCCCCCATCCTCATGGAAATAGTACCACTCATCTCCTACCTTTTGAAATCCGGTCGCCATGACTCCGTCCTCCCTCAGATAGTACGTTCTCCCTCCGGCTGAAAGCCAGCCTGTGGCTGCTGTCATATCTGCTTTCTGCCAATACCATTTTCCATCCAGACAGATCCACCCCGGATCAGAACCTCCCGGCTCTGCCGCCAGCGCATCCATATTTTCCATTTGAAGCAGAACCGCCCCGATCAGGCACATCAACCTGATACTCTTCCATTTTTTCATACAACCGATCTCCTGATTCTTTGCTGGTCATGTTTATTTTCTCAACTCTGTGAACGATAATTGACATATGTTCATTACTTAACTATAATAGATTATACTAATGAATGTTTAAAATAACAATGATTGATTTCACATTCAATGTACGTTAATCAACATATTTGATTTTTATGTTCATTATTATACAAAATCCCATACATAAGGAGGTTATGAAAATGGGAACAGAACTGATCGACCGAAGAATCCGCAAAACGCGGAAACAATTAAAAGACTGTCTTATTTCTCTGTTAAAAACAAAGCGTATACAGGATATCACCGTCCGGGAGCTGACGGAAATGGCAGACTTAAACCGCGGAACCTTTTATCTTCATTATAAAGATGTGTTTGATCTTCTGGAACAGACAGAAACTGAGCTCCTTGGAAAATTAAACTCTGTGATCCAAAAGCACCGGGCTGAAGAGCTTTTAGACCGCCCCTTTAATATTTTCCATGAGGTGTATACGCTGGTATATGAAAATGCGTCTCTGGTAGAAATTCTCCTGGGAGAAAATGGAGATTTGAACTTTCTCAACCGGATGAAACAGATCATGCGTGATAAATGTCTTCACGACTGGATGGAAGTGGTTCGTACCGAAAGTACCGCAGTATTTGACGCCTACTTCGCCTTCATCGTTTCCGGCTGCCTGGGGCTGGTGCAGCACTGGCTGAAGACCGGTCTTAAGGAAACGCCGGTTCAGATGGCGCGGCTGACCGAAAAAATCATTACTGACCAGCTTCATGTGCTTTCCCAGAATCCTCTGGAATAAAGCATCCCCATTAAAATCCGCAGTTTCAGTCAAAATCTCTGTAGCGCCTCTGAGTAATCTGTGGTATAAAAGAAGATATTCCTATGGAAGAAAGCTAAAGGAGAGTCCTATATGACAAAAGATGAATTATACAGAGAAACCGCCTGCGTACGGATCAAAAAGGGAGCCGGGCGTTCCTTAAAGGCTGGCGGAGCATGGATCTATGACAATGAGATCGACACCATTTCCGGTGAATATAAGGACGGAGATCTGGTAACAGCCGAGGACTTTGACGGCTATCCTCTGGGCCATGGCTTTATCAACACACATTCCAAACTGACCGTTCGGATGTTATCCAGAAAAAGGGATGCTGTCATTAATGATGAATTTATCGAAATGCGGGTAAGAAATGCCTGGGAATACAGGAAGGCCACCGTAGATACCTCCAGCTGCCGTGTCATCTTTGGAGAAGCCGATTTCCTGCCGGGTATTGTGATCGATAAATTTTCCGATGTTCTGGTAGTAGAATCCCTGGCTCTGGGAATTGACCGTTTAAAGCCGGTAATCCTGGAAAAGCTGCTTAAGGTACTCAAAGAGGAGGATATCCATATTCGGGGTATCTACGAGCGCAGCGACGCCAAGGTACGTCTGCAGGAGGGGATGGAGCGCTATAAGGGTTTTATTGGCGAAGCCTTCGATACCAAAGTGGAAATTCAGGAAAACGGGGTCCGCTATCTGGTGGATGTAGAGGATGGACAGAAAACCGGATTTTTCCTGGATCAGAAATACAACCGGCTGGCTGTACAGAACCTGTGTAAAAACCTGCGGCCTGACCGGGTACTGGACTGCTTTACCCATACCGGCTCCTTTGCCTTAAATGCGGGAATTGCCGGCTCCGGTCATGTTCTGGGAGTGGACGCCTCGGAACTTGCAGTGGAACAGGCCCGTGAAAATGCCCGGCTTAACGGCCTGGAGGACCGGGTCCATTTCCAGTGTGCCGATGTCTTTGACCTGCTTCCTCAGCTGGAACAAAAAGGAGAACGCTTTGACGTGGTGATTCTGGATCCTCCCGCTTTTACCAAATCCCGAAGCTCCATCAAGAATGCAGTAAAAGGCTATCGTGAAATCAATCTCAGAGGCATGAAGCTGGTAAAGGACGGCGGATACCTTGCTACCTGCTCCTGCTCCCATTTTATGGATCCGGAACTTTTCACAAAAACCATCCGTGAAGCAGCCGCCAATGTACACAAACGGCTGCGTCAGATCGAATACAGAACCCAGGCCGCCGATCATCCGATCCTGTGGGCGGCAGACGAATCCTATTATCTCAAATTCATCATCTTCCAGGTGTGCGATGAAAAATAATTCAGGAAACTATTGTAATTTCTGATTTTTATTCCACCTGTCATTTGGAATTAAAGTGAATCAAGCAGGCGGGAGTAATTAACTCCCGTCCTCTCACACCAGCAAGCATCAAACGGTTTAACAAAATCACTTTTTAATTAAAAGTGTTAAATTCTCATATTTCCTTCTGTCCCCAATCTGTAAGGCAACTATTGATATAATCACTTGTTGAATATATTTGCTATATTCCACAGTTTTTCAACTGCAGCTTCCATTCACTCACTTCTATTCGTATGGATTTCTTTCCTTTTTCCCTAATTTTAAAATTTAAACAAACCAGTAAATCTGATTTAGTTTAGAAATAAATTTCACAAAATGTCACAATTTCCCAATACGCAGCATTATTTCTCAAAGTTCTCAAAATATTGTACTTTAATCATGCAAATGATACAATATTTTCACGATATCACTTACAGCGCGCAGGTAATGAATCACTATTACTAGAACACACAGGAGGACAGTATGAGAATATTTATACAAAAACTAGGTAAGTCTCTGATGGGCCCCTTATCCATCATTGTTGCAGCAGGTTTGCTTTTGGGTTTAGCTTCCTCTCTGCAAAATCCCAATGTATTTGGAACTGCACTGGCTAATGTAAAATTTGTAAACGATTTTATCAGTCTGGTTAATTCCCTTGCAGGCGGATTGTTTGGTCTTCTTCCAATTCTTTTCTGTATGTCTGTTGCGCAGGGAATGTCAAAAGAAGATAAGGAAGTAGCCACATTTACATCCGTTATCGGCTTTATACTATTTCACACCACAATCCGGTTCTTTCTGCAAATTAACGGTATTACTGCAGAGACTGCCAGCATTGAATATTTAACCAGCCAGGGAATGAGCCTTTTAGAGGCCACTCAGGAAAATGCAGCCTATGATACGGTAATGGGTATTTTTACTTACCGGATGAGTATTTTCGGAGGTATTATCGTAGGACTATGGTCTGCCATGATTCACAACCGGTTCCACGAAACTCAGCTTTTTTAGCGGCAAACGGTTCGTCCCCATTATGATTGTAGTGACCATTCCATTTTTAGCCATTGCCATGTACTTTATCTGGCCTGTCTTTAATATGGTCATCAACGGATTTGGTACCCTTTTATCTGTTGCCGGTGCATTTGGCACTTTTATTTACGGCTTCTTAGAGCGTCTCCTGATCCCTACGGGACTGCATCATATCCTAAATCAGCTAATTCGTTTTACTCCCATCGGTGGCACTGCCATGATAGATGGCGAACAGATTTCCGGTGCATTAAATATTTACAACCAGCTTCTGATGTCCAGTAATCCAGATATGGATGTAATGCGCCAGGCTACCAGATTCCTGACTCAGGGAACCCATCCATTTATGGTATTCGGTCTTCCCGCTGCCTGCTATGCTATGTATAAAACCGCCTATCCAAAGAACCGTGAGAACTGTCTCTTATACACATCTCCGAGCCCACGAGACGTAGAGGAATCTCG
>ENA-UABL01000076-UABL01000076.1-human-gut-metagenome-genome-assembly--contig:-NODE-76-length-46875-cov-12.224712_pt1 | contig 46875 bp, 71 predicted proteins | sample MGYA00243867_ERZ654201 | MGnify/ENA primary metagenome ERZ654201 (study PRJEB26926, sample SAMN06165157) | human gut metagenome | biome: ENVO:00009003; feature: ENVO:2100002; material: ENVO:00002003... | reverse complement strand
ATATTAGGACAACCAACCTTCCTGATTTTTATTTGAGCCACCTAGAATATAGTTGCGGTCATAGACACGGCTGGCTACCATGTCTATGACCGTAACTATATTTTAGGTGCGTATAAACGGGTATCCAATGAGGTGGAAGGCTGTAAAACGAGGAAGTTGCCTGTGCAATGAAGCTGTTGCTGGATGAGTATCACCAAGTAAAAGTGAAACGGCTGGAGTATCTGATTGATTTTTATGTACAATTTGAGCACATCCGTCCGTTTCAGGACGGCAATGGCCGGGTAGGACGATTGCTTTTCTTCAAGGAATGTCTGAACCATAGTATTGTTCCCTTTGTGATCTAGGATGACCTGAAGATGTTCTATTACCAGGGATTAAGCCAATGGGGCCCCGAAAATGGTTATCTGATGGACCCCTGCCTGACGGCACAGGATCGTTTCCGGGCGTATCTGAAGTACTTTAATATCCCTGCCTGATCCTGTGTGCCGAGAGTAGATTTTTCAGAGCCGTTTGTCAATAGTAAATGCTAAAAAAGTCTAAAAATATTTTTCTCAAGCCATGATGAGGGCCAGCTCCTCCCGGAAAAGCTGCTCGGAGCACAGAAAACCGAACATTTTGCGGGGGTAGCTGTTGAGCCATGCCTCGGCAGCCTTCACCTCTTGGGGCGAGAGGGTGGCGAGGTCTGTCCCTTTCGGGACGAGTCGCCGGATCAGGCCGTTTTGGTTTTCGTTGGTGCCGCGCTCGCTCGGGGTGTACGGGTGGCAATAGTAGACGGTCGTGCGCTTGCCCTTCCCGCGGCGCTTACTTTCGATGCCGTCGGCGTCAGAGAACTCGGTGCCGTTGTCGCAGGTGATGGTCACGAAGATCCGAGGGAATAGGGAGCCCAGTTTGCGCTCGATGCCGTTGAGAGCCCGGACGACGCTCTCGCTTGTCTTGTCCTTCATGGGGACGATGATCTCCCGGCGGGTCTTGCGCTCGGTGAGCATGAGCCACGTCCGCTTGAAGCCCTTGCCGCTCTCGAGGCTGTCCATCTCCCAGTGCCCGAAGGTCGTGCGCGTGTTCACGATCTCCGGGCGCTTTTCTATGCTCTTGCCGGCCGGCTTGCGGGGGATGCTGCCCTCGGGCCGCTCTGGCTTCCGGCGGCGCTTGCCGTGCTGCGGCAGCATCTCCACGGTCAGATCGTCGCCGAAGATCTCTGCCCTGATGTAGTTGTAGGCCGTGCTCGCGCAGATATGAACCCGGAAGGGCCAGCCGCAGACCTCGGCCTCTCCGATAGCCGCCTCGGGGCTGTACTTCTCGTCCCGGATCTTCTCGATCAGGTAGTCGGCCAGCTCGTAGTCGCTCCCGATCTTCAGGTCGGGGCCCTTTGCTCGCAGGTTGGCCTCATACCGGGCCTGTGCTCCGTCCGGGTTGTATCGGATCTCTGTGGTGTAGTCGCTGTTGAGGTGCTCGTAGGTGCACCGCTTGAGCTCCCTGTATATGGTGGTATAGTGGACGCCGATCTCCTTGGCTATGTCCACGACCTTCATGCCGGCCCGCACGAAGGCGTCGATCTGCGTACGCTGCGTCGGCGTCAGATGGCTGAAGTGTTTCCCCATGGTGTTTCCCTCCGTAAAATAGAAAAAGAGGGGCGGCTCTATGGCCGCCCCTCGGTGCTCAGTGGTTGTCGTATGCCTTCAGGAGCTCCAGCGTCTCCTCGTCCGTTACGATGTCGGCCAGCCTGCACTCCAGCGCGTTGCACAGCTTGAGGAGTGTCGCCAGCTTGGCGCCGCTCAGATCCCGGACGCCCTGCTCGTACTGTTGGAGCACCTGCACACGGATCCCCGCCTTGTTGGCGAGCTGAGACTGTGACAGGCCGGCCGCCTTGCGGAGCTTTTGCAGCCCCTCGTTTTTATAGCTGATTTTGATCGAGATGTCCATGCTCATGCCTCCCGCTTGACTTCGCCGTGGTTTGGTGGTTATAATAAGAGGGAACGGCGGGCGGGATTTTCCCGCCGTCCTTCGACCTTACTGCTTGGGCTTCTGGTTTGGCTTTATTGTGATCGTGATGGTGGCAACCTGTTCACACTTTAGAGCCTGTTCCAGTAGCTCGAGCAGTTTTTTCATCTGCTCACTGTCCACGGTTTCGCCTCCTTTCTGCGGTTTTGACCTCCTTCCTGATTTACTCGGCTATCCCTTGCCTGTGATTATATTATATAGCATTTGCTATATAAAGTCAAGAGGAAAAGTCGATTTTTAGCGTTTTTCGGCATAAAAAAAGCAGCGCGGCCGCTCTGGCTGCGCTGCTTTCATTCTTTCCCGAGCAGGTGGTAGACAGTCACACCGAGGGCGTCGGCCAGATACTCGAGCTCGTAGTCTGCGACCACTCTGTCGCCCGTCTCGATCCGGCTGATGGCCTTCTGCGTGATGTCGAGCCCCGCGATCTGGATCTTGTATGCGAGGCGCTCCTGCGAGAGGCCGGCCTTCTCTCTGGCTTCGCGGACGCGCTCGCCTGAGATGTTGCACCGACCGTATGGCCTGTATATTTTCAAAATGCGCCTCCTCCCTTTATGCCAAAGATGGCTATTTGACATTAGCACGCCCGGCATGGTAATATTATGCCAAAGATGCCTAAATGCTAAAAAACGCAAGGGAGAAAAGGAGGATAAAATCATGGGTTTACGTTTCAGGAGAAGTTTCAAGATTGCCCCGGGCGTGCGCGTTAATCTCAACAAAAAGAGTGCGAGCGTCACCTTCGGCCCGAAGGGGCTGAAGCACACGGTCAGCACGACCGGGAAAAGCCACACGACCATCGGCGTGCCCGGCACGGGCCTGTCGTACACGACCAGCAGCGGCGGCGAGCGTCCGGCCAGCGTGCCGGCTGCGCAGCGTCCCACCTCGCCAAAAAGCAAGGCGGTCGTCCTTCCATTGTGCATTTTTCTCGGTGTGCTCGGCGTGCATCGGTACTATGTGGGGAAGATCGGCACGGGTGTCATCTGGACGCTGACGGCCGGCTTCTTCGGGATCGGATGGATCGTGGACATCTTTACGGTCGCTTTCGGTGGCTTCTATGATGCAAACGGCTATGTCGTCCGTTTCCATCCGACCGAGGCCGAGCTGGTCGCCGCTGAGGCAGTGCAGAGCGAGAGCGCCGACAATCCGGCAGAGGACGCCGTGGAGGAATAGCCGCATAAACAGAAAAAGCCCGCCCGGGATCACTCCCGAGCGGGCTCTTTTTGTATGTTTTGACGGTTTCAGAGCTTCCGGCCGGTGGCGATCCGCGCCGCGCCGGTAGCAATCTGCACAATTAGACCTTCTTGGTGTAATCCAGCGAGATCCAGCCGGCGCCACTCTTGAGCTTGCCCCACTTAGAGGCCCCGGGCCCGTCGCTCTCGGCGACGATGGTGTAGGTGCCCTTGTCCTTGATGGAGCCGTTGGTGCCGTAGCTGGTGCCGGGGCCCTTGCGGATGTTCAGCACGTCGGTCGTCACCTCCACGAGGTACGAGGTGGCCGCGGCTGCCGTGCCGGTCTTGATGTCGGCCACATTTGCCCAGCCGTAGACGGTGGAGCCGCCGCCAGAGACGGCGATCAGGTGGTATGGGTGCGCCTTGCCCTTGGCAAGCGCTGTGACCTTGGCCTTGCCGGGCTTGCAGCTCGACGCAGCCGCGGCCGTGGAGCTGACGTAGTGCTTGGTGCCGGTGAACTCTACCACGTCGCCGATCTTGATGTCAGCCGCGCCGCCGGTGCTCTCCCCGGTGGAGGGGGTGCTACTGCCGGATCCGAGCCGGCGGTTGACCTCGGCCGCGATCTCCCCGTGGCGGTTGTAGAGCCAGTCGCCCGGGCAGGCTTTGTTCGCGTAGTCCCGGTGCACGGTCATGTTGCAGCCGTTCAGGTGGTTCATACGGTCGCTTTTGCTGGTCGACCAGACGAGCCGCTTGATGCCGTTGCGCTTGCAGATGTCGGTCACGAGATCCAGCAGCGCGTCGTATGCCTTGCTGTTGACAGCGTAGGGGTGCTTCGCGTCGCTGGCGACCTCAATGGTGACGGCCCTCTGGTCGTTGGCGTTGGACGAGGTGCACCACGAGCGGTTGCCCTCGTCCACATAGAGGGCGATGCGGCCGTCGTTGCCGATGCCGTAGTTGCTGGACGCCTCCCGGCTGCTCTGTGCGAACAGTGCGCCGCAGCTCTCGACGGAGAGCTGGCCGGCCATACAGTGGATCGTGACGGTGTCGATCTTCTTGGTGCGCTTGCCCGAGTGGTTGGGGCTGAGCTTGGTGTAGGAAATCAGGGTGCTGTTACTCATCCTCGTCATCCCCCTTCCCGTTGCTGAGCTCGTCGAGGACTTCCTCGGTCAGCTCCTCGCCCGGCTTCAGGGCGATGCCTTCGATGTCCTTGGTGTTGGTCATGACGTGTTCCTCCTTCTTGCAGAATAAAGGGCGGGCCAGATGGCCCGCCCCGTGTTGATTATTCCAGCGGCAGGTTGCCGCCGTTAAGCTGGTTGACTGCTGCCTCGATGGCCGCGTTGATGGCCTCCTCGTCCACAGTGAAGCCCATGGACGCGAGGAAGTCGAGGACGTACTGCTTCTTTTCCTCGCCTCGGCCCTGCCCATTGTAGAGCTGTTCGGCCGCGGCGACGGCGATCTTCACCCACTCAAGCAGCTCCTTTCGCTGCGCATCGGTGGTCTTGCTCTTGATCCACGGGATCAGGAACACGCTGACGCCTGCGGCGAGCAACGCGATGACGGCGTTGACGATAGGGGTGATGTCGATCATGTTCATCCTTTTGCCTCCTTGTCTGATGTGGTTGTGTTGGTATGGTGGCCGGCGGCCCCGCTGATGGGGTTGCCATCAGCGTCGAGGCCGTGCCGGTTTCGGCTGACCTTTTCGGTGGTCGATGCCGCTGCATAGCTCACGAGGTAGCCGATGCAGGCGGTGAAAATGGCGATTGACACGTCGCTCGCCGTTTGCTTATCGAGGAAGGCCAGCACATAGGACGCCACAGCCGAGAGAGTAGCGGCGAGAACGGCCCACGCCGCCAGCTTCTTTTTGAACTCCCACGGCCTGCGTCTGGCCTTGGCCTCCCGCTTGCGCCGGTATCTTCCCATGGGTGTCGCCTCCCTCAGTAGATCGCGTGGATGCCCTGCTCGGTCAGAAAGTCTTTTTGCGCGTGTTTCACCTGCCGCGCATATTCGAGGGCCGCCTCGGTCTCGCCGTTGGTGTGTCCGTTCTTCATGGCGGTGGCTGTCGCCTCACCGAGCGCGATGGCAGCCCCTACGCTGCGCACGAGCAGCACCTCGTTTCTCTCTCGTGCAGCGTCGCGGCGGTCGAGTTCCTCGTCCCTCTTGGCGAGACTGCGCTTGATGCACCAGAAGCACAGCCCCGTGATGGCCGACGGGATCCCCATGAGGGCAACGAGCTGCGTGATGTCTAACTCGATCATGCGGCGCCTCCTTCCTCGACGACCTTCCAGCCTTGCGGGTAGGCTTCCGGGCTGTATGCGTTGGCCCCCTCCATGATGGAGCGGTAGACCTTGCCATCAGTCCAGAGGCAGCACTCGCCCTTCTGATAGGCGTCGTGGGCCCCCTGCGGCTGAATGAAGGGCTTTGCCTTGGCCGGGTCGGTGGTGTGGTAGGGAGCCCACTGTGCGGGGCTCTGGCCCGGCTCGATGTCCGGGTTGTTGTTGGTGTTGTGGGCTTGGCAGCACTTCCACGCCTGTCCGGCATGGGTGCAGGGCTCGCCGACCTCGTGGCTGCCGTCCCCCTTGGGGCCCTCCTTCGTCCACGCAGGCAGCAACTCCTCGCAGGCGACGATCTCGGTGCCGGTGCGGTCTCCGGCCGTTGCCTCGCTCACGAAGGTCATGCGGGCGCTGCGCAGGGCGGCCTCGAGGCCGCTGTACTTGGTGTTCATGTGGTCAGCCCCCTTTCGATGGCGTCAGACAGCTCCCCGAGCTCCGTCTCGAGGTCTGTGATCCGCTGCTTGTCCTCGGGGGATGTGCCCCCGGAGCCGCCGCCAGCGGCTTCCTCTTTCTCGTGGATGGCTTTGATGCTGTGTTCCATGAAGTAGACCATGCTGCTCCTCCTTTCTGGTCTTGGGTGCTGGTTTATGCGAAGTTACCGCCGACCGACTGCACATAGCAGGGCCCCACGGCCGAGCCTCGCAGAAGTTTGACCTTGATCTTGACGCCCCAGTTACTCGCCGTCTTGGTCTTGTTGGTGAAGAAGTGCTTTTGGCTGTTGAGAGCCTTCTGCGTGATGTCCTCCCATGTGGGGCTTGCGTCGTTGCCGTTGTTGCAGACCCACACGGAGAGGGTGCTGCCAGCCGGGAAGGCGCCCTGAATATTGACGAGAGCCTTGGTCGGCATATCGTCGGCCGCCATCGCCACGGTCTGCACAAACTCCACGGAGTTGACCGCCTTGTCGAAGGTCAGGGTGCGCACGGCAGTCTCCTGTTTGGCGTCGGTGGCGGTGATGGTCAGGGTGTGCTCTCCGTTCAGGAGCTTCAGCCATGCGTCAGAGCTGATCGTCAGGGTGTTGGTATGGCCGAGGGTTGCGGTGTAGCTTTTGAGCTGCGTGCCGTCCAGTTTCTCCACGACCGTCACCTGATGGCCGTCGGCGTCCGTGACGGTGTACTCGTAGGAGGGCGGGGCGGCGGCGAAACTGCCGAGGTCGGTGTCGCTGCCGCTGATGACGGGCGGGCGGTTGTTGGTGACGGTGCGGCTCGGGCTGGTGGCGTATGCGCTTTCTGCGCCGGCGGTGTCGTATGCTTTCACCCGGTACTGCACGCTTTCCCACCCGTAGGTGATGCTGTCCGTGTAGCTCCGGGAGCTGCCGCTGTAAACCTGCGTCCATGTGCCGCCGTTGTTCTTGCGCTCCAGCTTGTAGCCGGCGAGATTGCCGTCGGGGTCGGTGCTCTGCCCCCACGAGATGACGAGGTTCTCCCCGCCGATGACCTCGGACGGGACAGAGATGGACGACGGCGCCGTGGGCGCCTGATTGTAGACCACTGTATAGCAGCCATCCCCGTCGGTGGTGTCGGAGATCAGGAGATCAGAGGACAGATTACAAGCGGGGCGCAGGCCGAAGCTGCCGTAGTAGGCGCGGTACCAGTCCAGCGAGCCGTCAGAGTAGACGCAGCGGGCGATGTGGGCCGAGCCGGCATAGGCGTCCCGCAGCCAGTAGTACCACGCCGAGTTTGCCGACGGGTTGCTCGAGTAGTTGGAGTTGGCGACACAGGAGGCGGTCACGGTGGCGACACGGCTGCTGTTGTCGCTGAAGATTGCCAGCTTGCTGCCGCATACATGGTCGCCGGAGAGGCCGACCTCTGTGCAGGACAAGGGGAAGATCTTGTCCACGCAGGTCTCAGTCCCGCCGCCGTCTGTGGAGCTCTTTCCGACGATGATCGTGGTGTCGAGCAGAGCGGCCCGCTCGTTGGCCGAGAAGGCGTTGAGGAAGCCGGCGAGGGTCTGGTACTGATTGACGCCGTTCCACACGTTAGCCGTGCTCGGGGGCGCGTCTGCGCTGTGCTGCGCGGTGTACCACGCCCCGGCTCCGGCGTCGCTGTTCAGCCACTTGCGCAAGTTAGACCAGATGTATCGGTTGTTGCCGTAGTTTCGGCGGTCGCTGTTGCCGTTGGCGCTCTCTATTGCGTCGAAGCACAGCATCTTGATGATCTGATTGGTCACGAGGGTCACGCTGTTGGCGGGGTATCCCGCGTGGTTTTTGTCAGCCTTGATCCAGATGATCGGCGCGCCGTAGAGGCTGCCGAACTTGATCTTGGCCTTGTTTGGGAGGTTGCCGAGTTTCTGAGGCATAAGGCTTTTCTCCTTTCGGTGATGGTTTCAGCTCCGGGAAGTATGCGAAGAAGTAGGCGTCCATGCTCTGCCGCAGGTGGTAGGTATTGCCGTGGGAGATATGCCCCGTCCAGCTTGCGTAGGATTGGGCGACGCTCTCGAGGGTCATCTTCTTCCGATCCACCAGCCCACGGAACTTGCGGATCTTCCGCTTCATGTTGTCGATGCTCTTGGCTCTCACCTTCCTGACCACCTTGCCGGTGCTCGTGAGATAGGTGTGGAAGCCGAGGAAGTCAATACCGTTCTTCAGTGGGAAGATCTGCGTCTTTCCGTTCAGGCGCAGGCCCAGCGGCTCGATGTATGCCCGGATCTGCTTGAGGATCTCTCGGAGTAGCAGCTTGTCGCTGCTGATGATGTAGAAGTCGTCCATGTATCTGCCGTAGACGAGGCCGAGGTCATCCCGCAGCCAGTGGTCGAAGCCGTCCAGATAGAGCAGGGCGAGCAGTTGGCTCGACTGGTTGCCGATGGGCACGCCGGGATCTGGCGTGCTGTCGATAATGAGCCAGAGCAGCCACTCGACGAAGTCGATCAGCTCCTCGTCAGACAGGGAGGCCAGAGCCTTCCGGGCCTTGTCAAAGCAGACGGCATGGAGCAGGGTGTAAAAGAATTTTGAAAAATCTCCCTTCAGCACCCAGCCGTCGGCGTAGTCCCACTCCTCCATCGGCCGGTAGGGCAGGCCGGCAGCCCTGCGGGCTTCCTCGTCTGCTGCCTTCCGGCTGAAGAAGTAGTGGCGCATAGCTTTCGCCAGACGGTCGAGCCCGTCATGGGTGCCTTTGCCGATTTGGCCGGCATAGTTGTCGCGGATGAAGCGCCGGGAGAATACGGGCTCGAGGACGTTGTCGCATAACGAGTGCTGGACGACCTTGCCCTCGAAGTCAATGGCGAGGACGAGCCGCTCCTTGGGCTCGTACACCTTGAAGGGGTAGTAGGGCCCGAAGGTGTACTCACGCCTCTGAAGGCGGCCGGCGAGGTCGTCTGTGCGCTCGATGGCCTCCATGCAGTAGCGCATGGCCGTCGGGTTGTCTCGCTTCCCGCAGCGGGTTTTGCGGTATGCTTTGTAGAGTGATGTAAAACTGTTGACGATGTTCTCCATGAAAATATCCCTGCCGTGAATAGCTCCGGCCACGCTTTGCGTGCGCCGCCGGGAGCATCGGCAGCCTTGTGTTTACCCATGACCAGCCCGGTCATACGGCGCCGGCTGCGGGAGGGATGTGCCTTCCTTGGATGATGGTGCACAGCGTTCGCCGTCCGTTTCCGGCCGGTTAATAAGTCGGGCTTTCCATCGAAGCGGGGCGCAGGCCGTTGTTGCCGTTGTAGGCGTTGTTCCTGTTCAGCGTGCCGTCAGAGTTGACGTTGCGGGCGTTGTTGGCCGAGCCGGCACGAAAAAACAAGGCACACCCCACAGAGCCGCTTACGGACGCCGCTGCGCGTCCATCTTGGCGGCTCTTTCTTTATCTGATTTGTACCATTTGGCGGTCTGATTTTTTACGCCGGCCGCCATTTTCGCCCAGTGTGCAAAGGCGTCATCGCCGAGGCCGCTGAGGATCTCGTGGGCGAGCTCGATGTGGTGGATCAGCTTGCGACAGTTACGCAGAGCCGACCGCTGCGCCCGGTATCGCAGCTCCCGCTCCTCCGGGTCGGTCAGGAGCAGGTCGTTGGCCTCCATCAGATCGGCGACAAGGTCGCTGGCCTCGTTCATCATCCGTTGAGCCAGACCGAGCCGCTCCTTCTTGGGGAAGATGTTAGGGTTGCGCGTTTTGATGTAGGTGTGCTTCTCGAGCTCCTTGGCGTCGCTGATGACCTGCATCTCCGGGAGCTTTTCACGGCCGAAGGGCGGGCGGCCTACATTGGCCCGCTCGTATGGCCTCGAGTGTCCGTTGCTTGCCGTAGTATCTCACCTCCTCGCCTTTGATCGTGATCCTTGCGCCGGTTCCGTCGTATGCGGTGCCCTGAATGACGATCAGGCCGCCCTCCTGCGTGCAGCAGGAGCAGGGCAGCGCCAGCTCGACAAACAGGTGCGCGATGATGCAGGACGCCTCCGGCAGCGGGATCGGCGTGTACCCATGCCCGCGCACAGCTTAGCACTCGAGGCGCTGGAGCGAGGCGTTCCAGACGCCGGTGACGAGGGTGATGCCGGACAGATCCGCGAAGGTGATCTGGAAGGGGTTGGTCGTGATGTCTCCGAAAACCGCGTCCCACAGGGTCGTGATCTTGCTGGTGTTTTGTGCGACGGTATTGCTCAGATCCACCACGGCCGCCGCTGCCTGCTGTGCGATTGTGACCGCCTGCTGCGCATAGGCGAGGGCACTGTTGGCCGTTGCCTGCGCCGCGAGGGCGATGGCCTTGTAGTTTTCGTAGTCCTCCTTGGTCGCGTATGCGTCCGCGGGGATGTAGGCCGTCACGTTGGTGGCCGATCCGATGGCCGTCACGATGTCGATGGTTTTCTCGACGATGGTGGCGCCTCCGGTCGGGGGGATCCACTCGGCGAGGTCGCCGCAGTTGCCGTAGCAGTACAGCACCTCGCCCACATCGGGGTCAGGATCCTCGGCATAGAGTCCGAGCTCTCGGTAGTAGAAGCCCTCGGCCGTCATGTCATTGGTGAAGATGCCGCCGACGCTGACGGTGCCGTCTCCGTTTACGGTGCATTTGGTGATGTCGATGACCGCCTTCGGGCTGACCACGTCGGTGAGGGAGCGGGGCGTCTGGCCCTCCTCGAGGTAGCCGTCACCGAGGACGATCTTGGTGTAGTTGATTTTTTCGCCCGCCACGCCCTTCGCCAGTACGATCAGGCCCGCGGCGGTGATGTCGTTGTTGATAAAAGCCGCCATGTCTATCTCCTTTCGGTTATTCTGCTGCGAGCACGGCGCTGGTGCCGATGGTGACGGTCTCGCGGTTGTTGTCGTGCACGGCCGCCCCGTGGTAGATGTGGATCTCGTCGGTGCCCATGATGTGCCTGTCCTCGCTGTGCTCTCGCACGGCCATCCCGGAATACAGGAACATCTCGCCGGTCAGACAGATCAGGATCGCGTCGAGCCATGCGCTGCGTCGCTTTACAGTACGCAGCAGATTGAGAAAGAGGGCGAGGTTGCTGTTGACGAGCTCCGGGTTGGCGCTCAGTACCTTGAAGTGGTGCGGGAGGCCGCCGTACTCATACCACTCTCTAACCTCCCCGCTGCCGAAGTAGTCGGTGATGATCTGCTCTACGGCGTAGCGGGTGCCGAGCTTGGCATAGACGCGGTCGCTGCTGCGGATGACGGCCCGCTTGGTCTCGACGGGTGCGGTGCTGTCATACCACTGGATGTTCAGCTCCCACGCCATCTCGTCGAGCTCTGCCTCGCTGAGCTGGTCGATCTTGTCCCACCTGCTCAGCAGCTTCAGGCGGGCATAGGCGTCCCGGGTTAGCGTGTCGCAGCCGGAAGCCAGCCCTTGATCGGCGCCGTCCTGCGCCATCCACGAGGGCAGGAGCTTGATCATCTCGACTTCGCTGAGCCGCATTTAGACCACCTCGCTCTCTGTCTTGTGGCTGACAGTCAGGTGCCCGCTGAACTTGGCGACTTGCGTGTCACTGACGGGCGTGTATGCTGGCTTGGTCACGTCCACGCGGAAGGCGCCGGTCAGGTTTTCGCCCCACGACGGGCAGAGGATCCGCTTGCGGAGCTGGTCGGGGTTGATGTCCCGGCCCAGCGCGCCCACCTGCCACTCGTTGTAGCGGTCGATGGCGCCGCCTGTGCCTTCCACGTTGGCGACGACCTCGGCCTCTGTCTCGGGGGTGGCGTAGTAGACGATCTCGATGTCGTAGGTGATGACCTCGGGAGCCATAGCGCTGACCATGTCGGTGAGCGGCCTGATGTCCGATGCGTTGCACGCCTCCAGCACCTTCTTGAGGATGCTCTCGTCAGGGATCTCGCCGCCTTCCAGCAGCGGGATGATCTTGACGCAGCCTTCGAGGGTGCGGGTGATGGTGATGTCGATGCTCTCAGCGCCCGAGAGGGCCCCTTTGAGCTCGATGGTCAGCAGGTCGTCGGCATAGTCCACGGTGTAGTCGGTGTCCTCGGTGCCTGCCGCGCTTTCCCCGTGCTTTTTGACGATCAGGGTGTCCGGCAGCAGCCGGCCGCCTCCGATGAAGGTGTGTCCGTCGTAGACCGTGAGGGTGCGGCTGATGGTCTCCGTCTCGCTGACGGCTCTGGCGTCGATGATGGAGCTGTCGGCCGTCATGGCCCAGTAGATGTAAGCCTGCTCGGGCCCGGCCGTAGACCGAGACGCCGGCGCCAGTCGGATGCGCTCGCGCAGCCGGTTGTCGCCTTCCTCGGTGTATGGCTCGCCGTCGTCGCCGCCGGCCGTTGTGGTGATGTTGGTGACGCTCTCGATGTAGGGGATCAGGTCGACGAGGGTGGAGATGGTGCCCGGGGCGTACCCGTTGTACTCGGTGCCGTTGTTGACCGCCGAGGTCGGGATCTCCACGGAGTAGGCACCGGCCTGAAGGACGGCGATCTCGTCGGTGGCGAAGTAGTGGTCGCTGTCTGGCGTCACCTTTGTCCACTTCGGGATGATGATGTTGTTGGGCTGCGGCGTGCTCACAGAGAAGCGCATGGTCGTCCTTGCCGGAGATCCCTCGAGCCTGTGGACGTCCAGCCGCTCGCCGATGGCGTCCAGCACCTCGCCCCGCGCATAGCGGAGGAGGGTCTGCCGCCCGGTGTCGTCGAGGCTGTTGTAGAGGGCGACGAACACGGCCACGAGCCCCTCGCCGAAGATCCGGCGCTCGTCGCCGGGGTACAGAGGCTCGCCGGCGCCCTTTTCGAGCGCAGCGATCAGAGTGTTGTAGATGGTCGTCGCGTCGGTGGTGGTGAGGTGGATGTCGTCGCCGTAGGTGTTGGTCTCGTCGCTCATGCTGTTCACCTCCTTCAGAGTGTGTTGTTGTCGATGCTGGCCCGCAGCTCAAAGTCGCCGGTCTGTGCGACCAGCGCGACCAGATCGGACGAGCTCAGGCGCACACGGGGCTCGTAGGTCTCCACGACGAACTCCATGTCGGCGGCCAGATCATTGGCAGCCGTCCCGCTTGGCTTGTCGATCAGGGTGCGGTCGATCCCCTTGATGCGCTCGTATGGCGCCTCGCCGCGGATGGTCTTTAGAAGATTTTGCACGCAGGTCTCTGGCGCTGCGTTGCCGCTTGCTTTCATGGGATCACCTCGCTTTAGGTCAGTTGTATGTTGTTGGGTTTCTTGGCAGCTTTGTCGCTACTGGATGCGCCGACGGTGATGGCGCTCAGACGTGGGCCGACGCCGGTGGAGACTCCGGCCGGAGACGATCTGCCCCCGGAGGAGCTGCCGGCGGTTGCCTTCTTGCTGCTGGCCTCCTCAGCAAACTCGGTCAGGCTGATGGTGATCTTGCCCTTGAGGATCCGGCCGAGGTTGTCGACCGTGGTGTCGCCGAGGCTCACGCCGGTGAGCTGAAGGTTGGGCGGCCCGAAGCGTGTGCCGCCGAGGTAGAAGGGGGCGTACTGGCCCACCAGCGCCGTCCACGACTCATACTCGCCGCGGACATCGCAGCCCACGGCGACGGCGAGATCGAAGTCGAAACTCATGCTCTGGAGCTTGAGGGCCTTGGTCTTGGTGGCCGGGGATCCCGCCTTGTCGTCGCTGTTCTCGGTGTCCAGCTCCACGCTGGCCGAGACGCCATTCAGGGCTGCGATCCGCTCGGGGGAGACGCCCCACGTCTTGCCGTTCCATGATGCCATGACGGACATGATGCTCGGCCTCCTTCCTTATTGTGGGCCGCTCGTGCCTCCGTCGGGGCAGGTGTGGGTATGGCTGTTCAGACTGATGCTACCCGCCTTCACATCGGCCGACGGAACGCTGACGCCCTTGTCCTGCACGGTGAGCGCGCCCTTCTTGATAGTGATGTCGCCGGGGATGATGCCGGGCCACTCTCCGTCCATACGGGAGAGGATCAGGCCGGTGCCGTCCTCGAACATAGCGTAAGCGACCTCCACGCCGGGGCTCAGGTTTCCCATCTCCCCGCGCAGATACCACGGGATCGTCAGCGGCCTCGTGACGAGGCTGTCGGCGGTGCACGGGAGCACCCGGGCCGTGGTCTTGTCGCCGTTTCTGTCGGGCTCGCCCTCGACGCTCGAGATCTTGCCCTTTTGGATCATTTGGGTGTTACTGTTTGGCATTGTCAATATCCCTCCAGAGGCTTGCGCAGGTAGAGCTTGCTCCGGCTCTTGACATAGTCGTGCCGGATCCGGCTCACGAAGGCCGTGCCGTTCCACGAGGCGACTCCCTCGGTGGAGAGTGTCACCACGGATCCCGCTGCATACTCGCGCAGCAGCGTCCCCGTCCAGAGCGTTGCGACGGTCGCCTCTTTGTTGGCGTCCCGGAGCAGGCCCTTGGCGAAGCGGTCGGCCTCTGCTTGGTCGGTCATGCGGAAGGGGAGGATCTTGCGCAGCACCTTGTCACCTCCGGCCGGTGCCGAGAAGGTGCCGGTCAGGCCGCCGTTGACGGCCTCGGCCGAGCCGTAGGCGTAGGCACCCTCGTCCCGGTACTCGAAGTCGTTGGCCGGCGTGATGGTGACGGTGTCGACGGGCTGCTGTCCCTCCATGTATGCCTCGTCGTAGATGACCAGCTTGCCGTCATAGACTAAAAAAGCCGCGCCCTCGAGGGTGCAGCGTGCCTGAAGAAAAGCGAAGTCGGGGAGGTTGTTCTGCTCGACGTAGTCGTAGGTCTGATCGGTGACGCCGTAGGTCTCGACCGTGAGACCGTGCCGGCCGGCGATCTCTTGGATCAGTTGCAGGAACTTGACCTTTTCCCACGACTTGCTCCTCTTGTCCTTGGTAGACTGTGGGGCCGAGTATGCCCGCAGGGTGATGACGCCAGACTCGGGGACGATGCTCTCGACGAACATCTTGCCCGTCTTGGCTGCGCCGTCCTCGACGGCGATGGTGTCGCCCTTCTTGGGGCTCCATCTGTCCCACAGCTCCCGGGTGTCGTTGAGCTTGAGCAGCAGCTCGTCGCTCTGCTTGTCCGCGTACATATCGTGGTAGCAGCGGTGGACGCTGATCTCAGGGTAGATGTCCGTCCCCTCGTAGATGATTTTCACAGGGCCGTCACCTCCTCCACGGCGGCAGGGTGTCCGGCGTCTCCACAGTCTCGACGATAGGGATCCGCACAGCCTCGCCGCCCTCGAAGATCAGCACGTCGCAGAGGTCACGGTTGGCGTTGATGATGGTGCTCGCCATCCGCTCCTCGTTATAGGCTGCCAGCGCGATGCTGTCGAAGGTGTCGCCGCCTTGCGCGGTGTAATCAATATAGCCGACTATCTGCTGTGACATAGGCGCCGCCCTCCCTTCTTGCGAGTGCTTCGAGGATGAAGTCGATGAACTCCGGCTCCAGATCCCGCAGCTTTCGGATCAGGGCGTCCTCGTCGGTGTTGCCGTCGACCTTGATCGTGGGGCTGAAGGACAGGCCGCTCAGGTCATAGACCACAGACGTGCCCGAGCCGGTGCTGATAGGCTCATACCCGCCCTCGTCCATAGCGCCGAGCATTTCGCCGGCGCGGGCCCAGTAGGACAGGTTTTGCGACCTATATGCAGGGTTGAAACTGATGACGGCCTCGGTCGGGTAGCGCGGATCCTCGCCCGCGATGGACGGGCCGCTCGTGAAGCCGCCGGTTGCGAAGCCGGAAGCCCCGCCGCCCCCACCGCCGCCGAACAGGCCGGCGATGCTGTTGATGACTCCTGCGCCGAAGCTCACGATCTTGCCGATGACGTTTGCAATGGTGCCGAGCACCGACGCGATGGGCTGAAGGATCCCCAGCAGGGGGCTCAGGATCGGCATGATGGCGTTGAGCAGCGACATCAGGGGCGGTAGCAGCGCCTCGATGATCTGCATGAGAGGGGGAACGAGGGGCATGATGACGCTGTTGACGATCTGAAGCGCGACCTCGAGCAGCGGGGTGATGACCGGCAGCAGGGCCGAGATCAGGCTGGTCAGGATGGGCAGGATCGTCGAGATGATCTGCGTCAGCATTGGCAGGATCGAGGTCAGGATGCTCACGATGGGCGGGAGGATGGCCTGCACGATCTGCATAAGTGGCGGGAGTAGCTGCTGCGCCAGCTCGAGGAGCGGCGGCAGGAAGGCCGAGACGAGCTGCGCCAGAAGCGGCAGCAGGCCGGCGGCCAGTTGTGAGACCATGGGGAGCACGGTCTTGAGAGCGTCGCCCATCCCCACAAGGAACTGCTGCACAAACGGCATACAGGTGTTGAGCGTCTCCGTGATGACGGGGGCGATGGCCTCGAAAGTTTCCCGCAGGATTGGCGCCAGAGCCGTCAGGGTGTTGGCGATCATGGACGCCATCGGCAGCAGCGAGACCTCGGCCGACCTCTTGATCGCCTCGAAGGCGCTGCCGAGGTCGTTGTACTTCACGTCGTTGATCTGCTGGAGAGCCGCCGCGCCGTCATAGGCTGCGGTCTCGATGTTTGCCAGTACCGGCAGCACTCCGGCCTCCAGATCCTCGAACTGCGTGCCGAACAGGGCCACGCCGGCCGCGTTGCGGGCGAGTGGGTCATCCATGCTGTTGAGCGCCTCGACGGTGTCGAAGAACGCGGCTTCCGCGGTGTCTCCACCTGCTGCGAAGGCCGTGAACATCTTGTCTGCGTTCAGCCCGAGGCTCTCGAAGGCTTCCCGGCTCGAGTCACTGCCATCCTTTGCCCGGATGTTGAACTCCTTGACAGCGTCGCCGACTTTGTCGATGGAGAACAGGCCGGCGTCAGCGCCCTCCACGAGGGTGCCGATGAACTGGTCAGCACTGAGACCGAGGGCTGCGAACTGCGGGCTATACTCGTTCAGGGTGTCCAGCAGGTCGCCGTTTTTGTCTGCGCCATTCTGTGCGCCCACGGCGATCAGGCCGTAGGCTTCCTCGGCGTCGAGGTCGAAGTTTTTCATCAGGGCCGACGCCGCCCGTGCGCTCTCGCTGACGTCGTAGTCAAACACGTCCCGCAGGTTGAAGCCGGCGGCGGTCGCCTGCTCCAGCGCTTCGCCGGTCAGGTCGCTGGCCTGCTGCGTCGCAGCCAGACCGTCTGCCACATCGGCGAAGTCGTCGCCGAGCCCCTTTGCGTAGATGTTCTTGACGCTTTCCCCGAGAGCTCCCAGCTCGTCGCCGGTCACCCCGGTCGCCGCCGAGAGCTGATTGATGGCCGTGTTGTACTCGTTGCCGAGGTCTGCCAGATACTTCCCTGCCTCGACGACCGCCTTGCCCGTTGCGACTGCGATGCCGCCCACGGCGCCGCCGACGGCCACGGCCTTCCAGTTGACCTTGTCCAGCTTGCCGGTGACATCATCCAGCGCCTTGCCGAGCGATGGGTCGATGGTTCCGGCGAGGCTCACGACGGCTTGCAGTACTTTGTTTTTGGCCACTGGCGTCACCTCCTCCTATGCGGCCGGATGTAGGGGATCTTCGGCTTCGGGATCTTGGCCCGCTGCTTTTTTGCCTCCTCGGCCGCTTCGTAGTATTCGAGCAGGAAGTCGGTCAGGCGTTCTCGCCGGAGCTCTCCGACTGAGATGTGGAAGGCTCGGGAGTAGTCTCGGGTGAGCTCTCCGAGTCGCTTTGCTCGGAGGGTGCCTCCGACCTCGCTGTGGTAAAATTTCGCCCGATCCTCACGAGCTGCATGACATCGGGGCCGCTGATACGCTCGAGGTCGGCGATGTCGATCTCGGAGTTGACGGCGGTGATCGCCATCATAGCGAGGTAGAGGTGCATGGAGTAGTCGAGCTCGGTGGCGCCGGCGCTGCCGCCCGCCTTGTGGGTGGTGGCGCGCAGTTTCAGCGCCTCGGCCTCGGCGAACATTCCCACGGTGATCGCGCCGGTGTCATAGGTCAGGGTCTTGACCTTCTTGCCGTTGATGGTGATGGGGTTGCTGAGTGTCAGCTTTTCCATGGTCGTTGTCTCCTTTCGTTGATAAAAAGAGGGACGCCGCCCACCTCGGGCGGCGCCCATCTGTTGTTACAGCACGCTGCGCAGGTCTTTGACGTAGTCCACGCCGCCGATGCGCATGATGGTGTTGAGCTGGTCGATCAGGCAGAACTCCTCGCCGGCGACGAAAACCTGATAGCGGCTCACGGCCAGCGTGACCTCGTTCTCCGAAGGGTTGCCCGGATCCACGGACAGGCCCGGGATCAGCTTCGGGACACAGCGCATGAACGCCTTGCAGCCTTCGGTCTTGGTGGAGCCGTCGGCGTACTTGACATCCTGCGCCCATCTGACCTCCAGCGTCTTGCTCTCGAGCTGCACCATGGAGCGCAGCCCCTTGTCGATGCCGATCTTGGTGATGGCGGCCTCCATGCCTTCGATCTGGCCGGTCATGGGTGCGGTGTAGGTGCCCATCGCCTTATAATCGGCGGTCACATGGGTGACGGCCGGCAGGGTGATGGTCACGTCCTTGGCGACGAGGACGCCGTTGATGTACACGGTGTCGGCGAGGATGGGGCCCTTCAGGTCAAGCCACAGATTTGCCATTACTCGTCACCTCCTTCGTAGTAGACAGAGAAGCCGGCGTCGGTGTATGCGACGTACACGCTCGCAGACTTGAGGGGCGGGGTCGGGGTGACGGCGATGTCCCAGCGGAAGTCGCCGTTCATGATGTCGGTGGTGCTGTTCTCGCTCTCGAGGAACACGATCTGCGGCTCGCCCAGCAGCGCGCCCATGCTGACATACCCGTCGAGCTTCTCCTGCTCGCGGTTGATGATCTCGTCCTTGAGCGCCCGGGTCATGGGCTCGTCGATGCGCGGGCTCCACTCCCTCTGGAAGTCGTTGGTGATGTGCATGAGCATACGCATGGACACGTCGAAGATCGCCCGGGGATCCACGTCGGCGCCGTAGGTGTAGGCGGCGGTGTGGTCGCCCCACAGCACCCACTCGCCGCCCCATGCGACGGCCGTGCTGATGCCGTTCTGCGTCAGCTCCTTGCCCTCCTGCTGGCTGAAGCCGCGGTTGGTGGCGTTGGCCCCAAAATACTGCTTGATGATGGGGATCGCCTTGTTGCCGCAGGTCTCCATCGGCACGCTGTTGTGGCTGAAGTCGGCCCGCATGAGCTCGACCACGGCCAGCGTGCTCAGATGGTAGACGTTGCCGAGGTTGTCGATGCCCTGCGGCCAGTAGACCTTGGATCTCTCGTTGTCGAAGGCGTTGCTTTTCTTCCACGCGATGGCCTTCTCGATGGTGTCGACCGCCGTGGCACCGACCTGCGCCTCGTCGACCTCGGCCTGCCCGACCGCAGAGGATCCGCTCACAAGGGGCAGATCAGCCACGACGAAGGCGTCCCAGTGGCCGTTGATCTTCTGGCTCGCGGTGAGCATAGCGTTGTAGACCGCCGGGCTATGGCTCCATCCGGGGGCGGCAATCAGGTTGCAGACCGCGAACTGCTCGGGGTAGAGCAGCGCGATGGAACTCAGGCCGCTGTACTCGCCGCCGGCCGTCACGCCGCCGATGATGTCGTCGTCCTCGATGGCGCTGTCGTCCACCTCGTAGAAGCTGGCCGTCAGGGTGCCGGTGAGCGGGGAGTCCGCGATCAGGCTGGTGATGATGACGGTGCCCTTGGTGAAGTTATAGTCCACAGCGTAGTCGGTGCCCTCGGCGTAGTCGCCGCCATCGCTCTTGGCGATGGTCATGGTGTCGAGGATGATGGTGGAGCTCGCAAACTCGGCCCGGCCGCCCGTGAAAGAAAGCTCCTGGGTGGTCTCGGTCGCCTTGCGGTGCTTGCCCGCAGACGGGTCGAGGACGTTGATGACGTAGATGGGGCCGATGTTCCCGAGGGTGTTGTTGAAGTGCGCGTTCATGACCTCGCAGAGCGTAAAGGTGCCCCAGTCGGCCGCATAGCCGAGCTTGCGCTGCGCGTCGATCATGTTGCTGAGCTTGATCGGCTCGTTGATGACGCCGGCGTCTGCGAAGCCGCGCACGAGGTTGACGGGTGCCGTGCCGATATAGACCGGCGTGGTGCCCGCCTGCACGGCGCTCTGTGCCACAGTCTCGCCGATGTGGCCGTATGCGCCGTAGAGGTATTCGTTTGCCATCTGCTTTTCCTCCTTTGCATAAAATTAGAGCAGCCGGCCGGCTGCCCTTAAAGCAGGTGTTGGTAGTCCTTCGGCGTGCGTGTCAGGGGCTCCTCGGCAGAAAACTCCACCCACGCGAACCAGTAGGGGTAGAAGTCCGGGACGGCGTCCTGCTCAGACACAGGGCCGAAGGTGATGCCGTCCTCCTTCATGACGCGCAGCGGGCCGATGTACTCGGCGTTCTCGATCATACGGAGGGCCGTGTCCACAAAATTCCATGCGTCGCGCCAGCCCTCGCCGTTTTTCTCGAAGAAGGCCGCGGCCTCCTCGTTTTGCCACTGGACGTATGCGCCGCTGCCGTCGTTTTTCGGTTTGAAGATGTCGCGCCCGTGGTAGCCGGGATCCCACGCAGAGAAGCAAAGCCGGATCTTGATGCTCCTCGAGCTCATGGTCAGGCTGTCGGTGCCCTCCACGATCTGCACGCAGACCGAGGGGATGGGGGCCGGCACCTTTGGGGGCAATCTGTCCTTCGACGGGACGAAAAGCGAGAACGCGGTCGGGTTGACCAGCTTGTAGGGGTAGGAGGCGTCGGTCGCGCTGTCGTCGGGGAGCTTGAGCTGCACCATCGGGCAGACGGTGGAGCCCAGCCACTCCCGGACGGTCTCGATGCTGTTGACTATGGACACGGCTGCACCTCCTTTACATGGTCACGGTCTGGCCGAGCGCGATGGTGGCGACGCCCATGTCCTCGCTCCAGTCGTTGACGATATACTCGCGGCCGTCGATGTTGAGCCCTTCGCCCGCCGGGCGCCGGGGCGGCAGATCCTCGACTGCTGCATACAGCATGAGGGACGACTCTGCCACGCCCAGCTCTTGCCCCCCTTGGCGTTCCTTCAGGGCGTTGTCATCCAGCACGACGGTGATGGTCTTGCCGTCGACCTTGTGCTCCTCGCCGAACTCGGCGAGGTTGAGGAACACGAGGCGGCGGTCGTCAGCGACCATTTTCTTGAAGTCGAAGGCCATTAGACGGGATCCGCGGCGCCGATCTGAGGGGGCTCCTCATTGTCGCCGGTCTGGTCGTCGTCGGCCTCGTTGGCCGCCGCCTTCGCCTCCTCGATGGCGGCGATGACATCGGCCTTCTTGCGCATGGCATAGGCGTCCACGCCGTAGGCGGCCGCCACTTCCTTCAGCTCGTCGAGCTTCATGTCCTCGTCGTACTCAGGAGCGGCGGGCGCGTCGCCGGTCTCGGGTACAGTCTCGGGCTCCTGCTCCGGCTTTGCGGCCGGGGCGGGGGCCACGGGCTGCTCGTCGACATACTTGGCGACGCCTTTCTTGACCAGACGGGCCTCGAGCTCGGGGTCGAACTTCTGAGGCCCGTCCGCGTTAGTGATGGGGACGACCTTGCGGCCGTTGTAATAGCCGAAGGTGCCCGCGATGATCTGGATCATATTCGTGCTCCTTTCCTTGGTCTTAGGCGGTGGCGGTTGTCACGGTGATCGGCACGGTGGAGTCGTCCGTCAGCGTGGCCGTACCGCCGGTCACTTTCCCGGTGCCGTCTGCGGTGAGGGTGATGCTCTTAACAGACTTCCCGTCTGCTCCAGCGGGCCCGGTTGCGCCGGTATCGCCCTTGGCGCCGTCCGCTCCGGCGGGGCCCCGCGGGCCAGTTTCTCCGGTGTCCCCCTTGGGGCCCTGCGGGCCGGTTTCTCCGGTGTCTCCCTTGGGGCCTTGGGGGCCGGTTGCCCCGGTGTCTCCCTTGGGGCCTTGCGGCCCGACCTGCTCGTTTTGCACGCCGGCCTCGAGCTTGTTCGGTCTTTCGGCGGTGATGATGTCGCCGTCTTTCCACTCGGTAGGTGTGTAAGCCATGTTTGTCACTCCTTTCCTACAATGGCTGCGCCGACCGTCCCCCTGCCGACCGCAGCGGTGTCAACAGGGGGCGTTATTCCCCCAGTACGTCGGCAACGATCCACGGGTTTTTGTTGTTAGGGATCAGCAGCGGGCGGCTGGAGATGGTCAGCGTGCGGGTGTTGCCCTCGGCGCTGGACACATATTTCGGCACGCGGCGGCCGGCGTAAGTGTGGAACTCGCCGTCGGCCTGCTCCACCTGAGAGACGGCGCCGTAGCAGGTACGGCCAGCAGCAGGGGCGGTGAGTATGCACTTGCCGCTCGGGATGTAGAGCTGATCGTTGCCGTCGTCGTCGGTGTAGGTCTCGTCGTAGGAGATCACGCTGATGATGCGGCCGTTGATGTTCAGGCGGGCCATGATGGCAGCGCCCGGCGCCAGCTCCTCGGGGGCCACAGAGCCCAGCTCGTAGCGGCGGTTGTCGAGCATTTCCTTGATGTCGGGATCCTCGACGATGGCGTCGGCCACGTCCGGGGAGCACACGAGGTCAGCAGCACGCAGGCCGCGTCTGGTCAGCATACGGGCCATCGCGCCGAGGTCGGCGCGGATCTTGGCGCCTTCTGCGTCCCACTTGATCGTCGGGGTGTAGGTGGCGGGGTTGGTGCCCTCGGAGTAGAAGCGGATCTCCATCTCGTCGCTCTTGTCGGCGTCGTCGGCGATGTGCTTCATGATGCAGCCGTTGGTCAGCATGGTCTCGGCCGCCATCGCTTCCTCACGGTTGGTGATGAGGTCGCCCAGCTCGTCAGCGTCACGCATGATGAGCACCTGCTGGCGCTGCTCGGGGGTGAGCTGAGAGTACAGGGCCTCGCCAAAGCCACGCTTGCGCAGCTCGTCGAGGGTCAGAGTGCGGCGGGGAGCCACGAAGGGTGGGGTGTATCTCTGCATGGTGTAGCCCTTACGCAGGATGGTGACGCCGCCCTTGCGGGGAGCTACGAAGGGCGCGAGCTTGCGCACGCCGTCGCGGTACTCGACCAGCACATCCTCGGTGGCGAAGATGTCGCTCGCGTCATTGGTCGGGAAGTAGCGGTCGCGCAGGAAAGTCGCCGCAGGGGCGAGCTGCTGCACAGCCATGAGCAGCGTGTGGGTGTCGTAGAAGTTAAAAGGCATGATTTTGTCCTCCTTCTCTTAGTAGTCCAGCGCGTCGCTCAGCAGAATACCGGCGTTGCGCATGATCTCCTCGTCGGCTGCGACGAGGGTGTAGGAGCCGTCGGTGGACAGCTTGTTCCGAGCGAAGTGCCCGGTGCGGTATGCCGTGGCGGTGACGGCAGTGCCGGTGCCGGTGTCGGTCTCGTCCGCGAGGATATAGACCGCGTTAGTCGCCACAAGGGCGGCAGAAGCCGCGGACATCTCGCCGCCGGCCGCGCCGGTGATGACCGTGCCGCGGGCGAGCACGCCCTTAGATGCCGCAAGTTTTACGGTCACGACATCAGCGACAGGCTCGTTGGCAACGATCAGGCCATCATAGCCGACGGTGCCGATGTTTTCGTCGAGTCTCTTGCTCATTACTTTTTACCTCCGTTCTTGGTAGTGTTGTAGAGGCCGACGATGGCGTCGACCTTTGCCTTGTCGTCGGTCTCGCTGCCTTCCTCGCCTCCGTTTGGGGCGGCTCCGACATCTGCGGCGCCAGACTCGGCGCTGTCGGTTGCGGCGTCCTTCAGGTGCTTGGTGCCGAGGGCCGCCTGCTTCTGCATGGCCTTGAGCGCGAGCTGTTCAGCGGTGCAGGTGTTCTCGCCGTACTTGGCGTCCCTGACGAGCTGAGCGTCACCAACGCTGGCGGCGATGCTGTCGATGGCCTCGATGCGGGCCCGCTCCTGCGCGATGGCGTTGGAAACGGCCTGCTGCTCAATCTGAGCAACGAGGTCGGGGTGCTGTGCTCTCATTTCTTCGAGAGTCATGGGCTCATCTTCCTTTCTGTTTTCGCCGCCGTTCCCGGTCGGCTTATTTCCAGCCGCCGGGGCGGCGTGGATGCTGTTGATGCGGATCGTGCTCGGGACATTGTGCAGCCCCTTGATGTTGTGCCGGATGCCGGCCACGAGGAGCACCTGCTTGTCGGCGCTCACGCTGACATCAGGGCCGTCGCCCTCGAGCAGGGTGTCGGCGAAGCCGTTGTCGACGGCCTCCTGCCCGACCATCCACGTCTCTCGGGTCATCATGCTGCGGAGCTGATCGACCTCGATGCCGGTCTTGGCGTGGTAGATCTCCGCGATGGCCCGCTCGCTGGCGTCGAAGTCCTTCTGGAGCTTTTTCAGGTCTGCGAGGGTGTAGTAGTCGTAGAGCAGCCCGGCGACGCCGTGGATCATGACCATGCTGCCGGGATAGACCTGCACCTCGTCGCCGGCGCAGGCAATGACGCTGGCCGCGCTGGCTGCGATGCCTTCCACGACGACGACCTTGTGGCCGCTCAGGCCCTTGATGGCGTTGTGGATGGCGATGCCGGTGTAGAGGTCGCCGCCGCAGCTATTGATCTTGATGGTGATGTTGCTCTTGCCCTTTACGGCCGCCAGATCTTCCATGAAGCTCTCAGGGGCGATATAGAGGCCGGGCTCGGGCTCACCTGTCCACCAGTCCACAGGCTGACGGGCGACGACATCGCCATAGAGGACGATCTCGCCCTCGTCCTCGCTGACGCTGGCGACGTTCCAGAACTTCGTCGGCGTCTGATGGACGACCTGCGGCCCGGCGTACAGGCGCGGGGTGTTACTCGTTTTCATGCTTGTCCTTGTCTCCTTCCTTGATGGTCTTTTCCACTTCGGCGATGACGGCAGCGCGCCGCACGTCGGCCGAGAGTGAGGTGCCGGCCACTGAAGCGCCGCCGGTGTCTCCTGCGTCTCCCTGAGCTGCCCGCAGCTTCTCATTTTCCCGGGCGAGTTGGTCGACATTCGAGTCCCACTGGCCGCCGTTGAGCCGGATCGTGGCCTGCTCGCGGGTGGTGATGCCCTCGCCGATGGCGAGGATCTCGGCCGTGATCTCCTTGGTCGGGTCGAGCTGCCCCTGCGAGGGGCCGATCCACTCGGCGCCGAGGTAGGCGGCCCGGATTGCCGGGTCAGAGAAAAAGCCCGGGGCGCTGATGCGTCCGCGGGCCACGGCCTCGGCGATGAAGATCTCGTAGATGGGCGTGCAGAAGTCATCGACAAACCACTTGCGCCTCATGCGGAAGGCTTTCCACGCCTCCAGCAGGGCGGCACGGCTGGCGCTGTACGAGCTGTTGAACGCCTTGAGGAGCAGGTCGGCCGGGATCTCGAGGGCTGCGCCCACCTGCTCGCAGATGGCGCGCAGGAAGCTGTCGAAGCCGCTGGCCGGTCGCTTGGGGTCGGCAAAGGTGACATCCTCGCCGGGCTCCATGATGTTGATCTGCCCCGGGCCCATCTCGTACTCGTTGGGATCTCGGCTCACTTCCGGCAGGCTGCTCCCCACCTCGTTGAACGGGTTGTCGCCGGCGCCGGACTCCGTCTTGATGAAGGCCGTGAAAAAGCTCTCCACGACGGCCGCGGTCAGCTCGCTCTCGGTGTAGCGCCGGAGCTGGAGCAGGGGCTCGATGACCTGCGCGAGGTAGCTGACGCCTCTGTACTGATCCGGGCGCTCGCTCTCCATGATGTGCAGGATGTTCGGGAGCCCTGTGCGCTGTCCGTATGCCTCCACGCGGGCCCACTTGGTCGTAGTTGTGCCCAGCTCGAAGGGGTAGGTGCTGCGGATGTGGTAGGCGACGATCTGTCCGTTGCCGTCCACCTCGACGCCGTCGAAGATGGTGTTGCCGTTGGCCGCCTTGCCGGTGGTCAGCAGCATGGGGGTGACGATGCCGGAGCTCGTCGGGGTTGCCACGCGGTCGGCCTCGATCAGGTGAATGCGCAGCGAGTAGGGCATGAGCGGCGTCGGGTCGTACCGCTTGACGACCGCGAACACGTCGCCGCTGACCAGCCACGAGGAGAGAGCGAGCTGCTGCATGGCCGCGAAGTTGTTGACGCCGGTGGCATCGCACGCCCTTTTGTTGTTGGCCCACAGGTTGAACTCTCGCTCGGCCTGCGCCTGCCATGCGTCTGCGGCCTCCTGCGTCATGTCGAGCGCCCCCCGGTCGATCCGGCTCTTGAGCTGAAGCCCGATGCCGACCACGTTGGTGCGGTTGGTGCGGATGGCTGAGGTGGCGATTGGCGCGGCCATGTAGAGCATCCGGGCTCTCTGCCGGAGCGTCCAGTTGTGGGCGTCGATGTCCTCCTTGGGGCTGCCGCTGAAGGCCCGGAAGCCCTTGGTCGACCGCTTGTGCCAGCTCGCTCCTGCGTCGCCGTAGCCCTTGTTCACGGGGCGGGGGCTCTGCCGGCCGTTCTGCGGTCGGCTTCTGTTCTTTCGTTTGCTGATGGTGCTCACCTCCTTCGGGTAAAAATGGCCGGCGCCGGGAGAAAAGGAGCGAAAACTCCCGGCGTCAGCCTATGAAAAAAGCCCCTTTCGGGGCTTCTTTCACCAGTCACGGGGGACGACGCCCACAGCTTTGCGGGGGCGCTGCCCGTTGAGCAGAGCCTCGAGGGCCGCGATGTCGTCCTCGAGCTCCTTGATGGCCGCCCGGATGGCGGCGAGGTCGGTGTTGTAGCGGGACAGGTTGCGGGATCCGATGCCATAGCTCTGCACGCCGCCGCTCAGCATTTCGGCCTCCCGCTTCAGGTAAAGCTCGAGCCGCTCCCGCTTGCCGGTGAGCTCGATCTCGATGGTCTTGCGCGTTTTCATGTGGTCGTGTCCTCCTTACCAGTCGTCGAAGACGCTGGAGCTGCTGCGCTTGGTGCGCGCCCGTCGCTGCGGCGCCGGTTTTGGCTGCTCCTCGAGGCCGCGCAGGCGGCGCTCGACTGCGTCCATGTCGGGGTTGATGATCTTGAGGCCGGCGTTAGCGTAGTCCCGGCAGTCGAGGGCCTCGTTGCGGTTGTGGCCGGGCAGCTTCTCCCACGCCCAGCGGTCGCCCCGCCGGGTGCTGGTGAGTACCAGTTTCTCGGAGAGCAGGCCGTTGAAGTAGTTGAGGTCGTAACCGGCGTCGGGGTGCCGGTTGAAATGGGAATATTTCGGGCCGGGCTCCTGCACCTTCAGGCCGGCCATGATGGCGGCCTTGCCGGCGTCGACGCCGATGGTGTAGAGCCAGCAGGTGATCTTCTTGTTGTCTCGGATCGGCACCTTGGTCGGCGGGGAGACGTATGGGATCCCGTCGCCGCCCTTGCCCTTGATGGCAAACACGCGCTTGCCCTGTCTGGCTCGGCACGCCTCGTACACCTCTTGAGTGAAGTGGCCGCCGGAGTCGACGCAGGTGATGGAGATCTTCAGGCCCCGGCCGTTTGCGAACTTGTAGACATGGTCGACGACATCGTCGAGTCGCTGCCAGACCTCGGGCGTGTCTGGTCTGCCCATGATGTAGCCCTTGACGATGCCCCAGTTTTCGCCGTACTTGCCGTGGCCGACGACCTCATACTCGAGTCGGTTGTCCTGCGTGTCCACGCCGCAGGTGAGCACCAGCACGCCGTCGGGCAGCTCCACGGGGGTGCCGTCCGGGCGGGTGCCGTAGTCTTCACGGCGGGCGAGCATGGTGTCCTCGTCCTCGAGGTCGCCACGATCCTCCCATAGCTGGCCGAGCAGGGTGTTGTAGACCACCTTGAGCCGCTGCGGGTCGTTCTTGGCGTCGAGGAACTTGAGGACGATCTTCTCCCACGGCGTCCACGGGGAGCTGAAGGCGTTGAGCCAGAATGAGCGGACGCCCTTCTTGTAGGCGTCGGGGTTTTCCGCGATCCACTTGGCCGGCTGCCGGCGCATGGTCTCCTCGGGGATCAGGCAGCCGCAGGCGGGGCAGGCCCACGAGACGCCGCCCTTCAGGCTCCAGACCTTTTTGCCGCGCACGCGCTTGGCCTCGGGCTCGAAGTGGATGGCGTCGAAAACGATCTCGCTGTACTCCCCGCACTCGGGGCAGCGGTGGCACCAGCGTTCCTGTGTGCCTTGGTAGAAGCTGGTCTCGATATTGCTGGCGCCCTTGATGGTCGGCGTCGAGACCTCGACGGCCTTTGCATTGTAGAAAGTGGCCTGACGGGCTTCGGCCAGCGCCCACGGGTCGCCCTCGGTTCCGGCGCTCGTGGCCCAGCGGTCACGCTCGTCGCCGATGATGTAGCGGGCGGGGGTGGATGCCAGCGCCGAGGCGCTGTTGGAGCCGGTCAGCGTGAGCATACCGCCCGGGAAAGACTTCTGGAGGATCGTGTTGCCACTGTCCTTGGCTTTGACGTCGTGCACCTTTGCCTTCAGGGGCTTGCTGTCGCGGATCATGGGGGCGACACGCAGCCGCGAGAACTTCCGGGCGTCGTCGATGGTCGGGTGCACATAGAGGATGCTGCCGGGGTCTTGGTCAATGATGTAGCCGATGATGTTGAGCTCGAGCTCCGACTTGCCGACCTGCGACGCGGCGACCATGACGATCTTGTGCACCTTCGGATCCGTGAAGGCCTGCATAGGCTCCTCGAGGTACGGGGTGCGCTTTGTGCGCCACGGGCCTGCCTCGGCCGAGCTTTCGGGGGAGAGGCGGCGGTGCTTGTCGGCCCACTCGTCCACGGTCAGGCTCTCGGGCGGGGCGAAGCGTTTGATCGCCCCCGAGATGGCGGAGTTGAGCTTCGCGGCAGCCTTCTTAGTCGTCCGCGTCATCGGAGAGCTCGCTCCATCCCTCCCGATCCCTTACCCGCCGCGCATAGACCTCGGGATCGTATTTGTAGCCGGCCAGCTCCTCGAGGATCTTGTAGACCTCGGCGCGGATGATCTCGGAAGCCTCCGCAGGGCTGGCCGCGCTGGAGACATCCACAGCCAGACGCCCGGGCAGAGCAACGAGCATCGACCTGATGCTGTAAACGAGGTCGGTCATGACGGCCTCGACGTCCTCACTGCGGTGCATGGTGCCCTCGAGCTCCTTGAGCTGGAGGGCGGCGATGTCTGCCTTGCTGCGCTTGAGGTCTGCCTCGGCCTCGAGCCGGCGCCCTTCGATCTCTGCGTCCTTCTTGGACGGCTCTCGGCCATTAGCCTTGGCCGTCAGGTATCTGATGTACTTCTGGATCGTCGGCAGCAGGTCGTAGCGGTTGGCGTTGCCGTCCTTTGTGGCCGAGATGACGCCCTCCTTCGTGAGCTGCTGGATGCGGCGGGGCGTCAGCTCGAACAGGGCCGCGATGGTCTTACTGTCGACGAGCTTGGTGTTGGTGTTCGGCATGGCGTCCCCCTCCTTTCTTTCGTGCTGCCGTGCCGCCCCACCATTTTCGTGAGGTTAGGAAAATGGTCAGCGCAGGCCCGGGCGAAGCGAAACGGCCCGAAAAAAGTTTTTGCTGTCTGCGCGTTTTTTGGGCTCGCCAGCACCGCAGGCGTTAGGGGTGCGTCACAGTACCTTCGGCCGCTCTGCGTGGCCGTGCTGGCCCCTGTGCGGCGCTGTGCCGCGCTTTTCTGCGCTGGCCGCGGTGCTGGTCTCCTTGGGCGTCGGCCGCCGTGGCGGGCGGCCTGTGCGGCGCTGTGGCGTGGCCTTGGCTCATAGGCCGAGGGCTCGCTTCATGTGGTGGTCGAGGCGCTTGGCTGTCTCGGTGTTGATCCTCAGCATGATGGCCTCGTTTGTGCGGTCGCTGGTTATCATCTGCGGCACCGAGATGGTGGTGAGCTTCTGGATGTCGGTGCGGGTCTTGCTCATGCGTTGGAATGGGATCCAGCTCGTACCGTCCGCTTTGGTGTTGCCCGTGCCCATGAGTATATTGTGCGACCGCTGCGAGAAGGGGCCGCCCGGGGTGCGGGTATTCTTATATCGGCCGATGACCTTCTTGCTGCCCTTTAGGATCTGAGCCTTCAGGGTGTAGCTCTTTCCGGCCGGTGGTGCCTTTGGCGTCATGCCGAAGTGCACAGGAGTCAGGAGCCTGCCCTTGTAGACGAGCGTGAGCTCCTCGATGGTATCTCCTGTGATGTTGATGGAGCCCGCCATCTTCTTCGGCTTGCCCGATCCCGACGGCGTGATCTCGCCCTTCTTGATGTTGTAGACCGCTGTGATCTCTTGCGCTATCCAGCCGGGGGCCCGGGCCTTCACGTCCTTCACGGTGTTGCTGATGGCCTTGCGGCCGCCTGCCTCGATAGCCTCCACATCGGCCATGAGCTGTCGCAGGTTTTCGATCTGGATGGATATGCTGCCGCCTGCCATGGTCGTCACCTCCTTCGTGGCAAAATAAAAAAGCCGACGGGCTTCTTGCGGTTGCCCGACGGCTTTCTTGCTGTCGTTGTTCGGTTTTGGTGTCTTTGCCCGTCCGATGGTTCACCGGCGTTGTCCGGGTGTCCGGCGGTCTTTTGACATGATACAGGATAGCACGGGGCTGTACTTCCTTTCAATGGATTTTACTGCCCTTTGCTGCCCTTTACTTCCTTTTACTGCCGCGGCTCCATATCCTTCAGGATCTCGGCCATCCGCAGCAGGGCCCGGCCGTGGGCCTTGTATGTCCTGTTCTGGTAGCTGTCTATCCTCTCGAGGTAGTCCTGCCGATCACTGAACAGGACGGCGCAGATCCCGTCCCAGTCTGCCCGGTCGAAGTAGCGCAGCCGTAGCACGGCGCGCTCGTCAGGGTTTTCCACCTGCCGGATCATCGCCTCGAGGGCGGCGCGTTCTTCGCGCTCCTCGGCGAGCCGTTCCTCGATCTGCTCCTCGAGCTCCATCTTCCGCAGCACCATCATCCCGGTGCGGTCGGTTGGTGTGCCGGAGCCCCGGGGCATACCCGTCATGTCAGGGCCGGGCGGCGCTGCCATGGAGATCTCCATGCGGCCGAGGCGCTCGTACTGGTTGTCTATTTCACGGAGCAGGCCGGTGTACTTTCCGAGCCTCTCCTTGATGTCGTGAGTGATCGGCTTGTCGCTCATTTAGGTCAGGGCGTCACTCCTGTCCACCTCCTTCCTCGTCATGGTCGAAGATCCCGGCGATCTCCTCACGCGAGAGCTCCCGGCCTTGACGGACGCAGCGCACATTCTGTTTTCCTGTTATTCTGATGTACCGCTTCACGATCACATCGGTGAAGGCCGGCGTCAGCTCCATGATGTAGGAGGGCTGGCCGTATGCCTCGCAGGCTGCCAGCGTCGTGCCAGAGCCGCCGAACGGGTCGTATACACCCCGGGCGAAGTCCGTGTTGTCGACGAGCTTCTCCAACAGCTCGACCGGCTTCTGCGTTGGGTGCAGCTCATTCCCGGAGCGGGAGACGCTCAGGACGTTGCCGTAGCCCTTGTGGCCGTCGAAGTGCGTGGCGGCCCGGGCGGCGAACAGTATGAGCTCATGCTGCGAGCGCCAGCCGACGCCCATGCCCGGCGTGCCCTTGTCCCACACGAGCTCCGACTTGACGCCGAAGCCAGCGGCCTCGACGAGGTCGAACAGGTACACCCACATTCTCCAGTCGGTGAAGATGTAGGCATACAGGCACGGGATGTCGGTCAGGGCTGCCCGGATCAGGTTTTGATAACCCCGGGTGCTGAGGATGTCGTTGGCGATCTTCGGGGTCTTTCCGTCCTTGTGCTCGGTGCCGATGCTGCCGGTCGACTTCTGCGCCTCCTTCTGGCCGCCGGAGCAGTAGGGCGGGTCGGTCAGAAGGATCTCGGGTTTTGCCCCATCCAGCAGCAGGGCGCGATCCTCCGGGTGCGTGCAATCGCCGCAGAGGACGCGGTGCCGGCCGAGGATCCACAGGTCGCCGTACTTGGTGACGGGCTCGGCCGGTGGCGGGATCTCAGCGTCAGGGTCGCCTTTTGGCTCCTCGGTGTGCAGCGCCTCGGACAGGGCCGTCACGATGTTCCCGTAGTCCTCCTCGGTGTAGCCGGAGAGCATGAACGGGATCTCACCGGTGTCGAGGTCGGCGAACACTTCCGCGAGCAACCTGTTGTCGGTTGTGGCGAGCTCGGCGATGCGGTTGTCAGCCGTCAGGTCGGCCAGTTCCTCAGCTTCGCTGGCGTAGTCCTGATAGTCGACCGGCACCTCTGTCATGTCGCCCAGCTCGGCGGCCATCATGCGGCCGTGGCCCTTAACGATGAAGCCGCTGCGCTTGCTGACGGTGATAGGCCCGCGCCAGCCGGTTGCTCGGATGATAGAGGCGAGGAGCTTGATTTGCTCCGATGGGTGTTGGTTCGGGTTTTTGGGGTTTGGTTGCAGATCCTTCAGCGAGACGATGGCGTCGTGGGCACAGAACACAGGGACGCCGGCGGCGTATGCTTTAGGCTGCGCGGTGGTGATGTACTCAGCCAGCTCGGGGCTGGCCTGCGGTTGCGGTTTCTCCTTTGCCATAGTGTCACCAGCCGATCTCTATGATTTTCCAGTATTGGAGCACGGACATCATCGAGTAGTATGGGCAGCGCAGCAGTCCTTCCTCGGTTCTCACAACGACCGTCCTGTGCCCGTTGCCTCTGCTGATGAAGATGCGGTAGTGTCGGCCGTTCTTGAAGCCCATGCTCCCGTCCTCGCCTGTGTAAATGGCGCGCACTCTGAGGGGCGGGTTGCAGCGCAGCTCCTTCTCCAGTATTTTGCAAAGCTCGTGTCTATTCACGGCTTGTTCCTCCTTTCTTGAAACGGCCAGCCTGCGGACAGGTGGCCCAGTGAGGCCGGTATCCGGCGTCGGTGGCATCGGCCCCGGGGACGATCTCGCAGCTCACGACCTCGCCCCTGTTGGTGACGACCTTGTCCTTGCCGTTTGGCGTGGCCTTGTAGTAGACCGGCGCCGGGTCGCAGGGCATAGCCTTCCCGGCTGGCGTCTTGATCCAGACGATGGGGGCGCCGCAGCCGCGGCAGGTTGCCTTATTCATCCGGGGCACCTCCTTCCTCCTTCGCTACGCGCAGCACCTCGTCTGCGGCCTCGTGCTCCTGCTCGCACAGCCAGCGCCGGAGCTTCGACTCCTTCCAGCTATTGATCCGGGCCAACAGCCTGCGCAGTTTGTCCTCCTCGATCTCGTCGGTGCTGCGGGCAAATATGAGTCGGAGTTGGTCAAGCATAATCTGGACGTCCGCGATCTCCTCGACCACATTCTCGACGGCTGCGCCCATCTCAGCCCCAGCTTGCGCTCGCTTCACTTTGCAGATGGCCTTGGTCAGCTCGGACATCTCCTCGACGGCCATGTCGATCTGAGCCGTCTCCCCGAAATGCTGGATGGCTCGGGCCATAATGTTCCGGCGTTCTCTTTCGTCCATCATCTGCGCCCGGCCCTCCTTTCTTCCTGCTTGAAGAAGGCAACCCGCTGCTTCAGCTCGAGGTCGGTCTCCCCGGGTTGGCGCTCGAGGCCGTAGCGGCGGGCCTGCTCGTCAATGCCGAGGCTGTGCGCCTGCTGGCGCTGTTTTTCCTCGGCCTGCTTGATAGCCTCTTTCACGAGGACGACGATCAGGACGACCAGAAACGCGGCGAGGACGATGGCCGTTGGGATCCAGATAGGGGAGAGCACCCACAGCCAGCTCCAGTCAATGAAGCCAGTGAGCTTCAGGACGATGAAGGCGATGGCGAGCAGCCCGCAGAAGCCGATCCCGCCGCCGGCGCCGTTGTTGTTTCTATTCTCATTCATGGTCTTTTTCCTCCTTCTGGTTTTCCGGGCGCATGGGGCACCACTTCGGCGACGTCTTGATCGCTGGCTTTCTCTCGCCCGGTGGGGTGTAGCCGATGAAGGCGGCCAGCCGGGAGCTGCGCGGGCATACTCTGTTGAACGTCTGGAAGGCGTCGGGGTGTACGCACATACAGTCCCCGCGCGGCCCCTTCAGGTGGCTGTTGTTCCCGGTCACTTTCGCGTAGCTCGTCACCCGCATGAAATGGCATGAGCGGCAGGTTGGTCTCTCTTTCGTCTTCCAGACCTCCCACCTCTGAGCGCGCAAGCGGTGCAGGCCGCACGGAGCTCCGGCTTCGCTGCGAGCGCCTGACGAGCGATCTCGGTCTCCCAGCACTCGGCCCCCGCACACGGGGCAGGTGGTGAGCGTCCAGTCGTCCCGGCCCGGATCCGGGATATTGTCACGCAGCGGCATGGCAAGGATCCCGCCGTCTCCTGCCTCATGAGGGACGAGCACGCCCGGATCGTCGTCGGGGATCATGGTGTTGAGGATCTCGTCGTACTTGTCGCCGATGGCCTTCTCAGCTGCCTTCCATGCCTCGCCGTGGTCTCTGTCCTCTGGCGTGGCGACATGGGCCAGCTCGTGGGCCAGCAGTTCAGGGGCGGCGCTGATGGGCGCCTCGGCCGAGATGCAGACGATAGGCGTACTGTTGTCGTCGGGGAAGATGGTCAGGCCGAAGGCTCTGTTGCCCGACTCGTCGCACAGATCGGGGACGAACTGCGCATGGTAGTCGATGCCGGGATAGAGCTCAGCGAAGGCCCGGGCCACGATTGCCGACGGGTCGTTCATGTACGGCGACGCCATGGGGCCGATCTGCTCGTACTGCTTCAGGGCCGTGTAGGTCTGGCGCAGGGCGGCCCGGATCTCGTCTTTCTTGAAGCCGTTGAGGGTCGGCCCGTTGAGGACGAGGTCGAGCAGCTTGTCGCTCCAGTCCTCCAGCAGGTGCGTCTCTCCCATATAGCGGGCAGCGCCGGGGTCGGCGTCGACCTTCTCACGGGTGAGGGTCTTGTAGTCTTTCATGTGTCGGCTCCTTTCTGAATGACCGAGCGGGCCGCAGCCCGCCCGGCCGATGTCTTACTGCATGATGACGACCTTGCCAGCTTGGATCAGGTCGGCGAGGTTTGCGTTGAAATAGTCCGCGATGTTCTTCTTGGCCTCCAGCTTCCAGATCCCACCATCAGCCTCGAAAAAGCCGATCCCCTCGTCAGGATCCACGCGCAGCAGGAACTCGCTCTCGGGTTGCTCGACCTCGAGGAAGGTGCGGAAGGGGCGCAACAGGACGCGAGGCTTTACCTCGACCAGAGCATTGAGAGCCACGCCCTGCCGGGCTTCGACGGTCTGCGTGACGCCGTTGTCGTTTGTGCTGACGCTTTTCTCGTCGGTCATCCGGCTCAGCAGGTCGAGCAGGTACGCTGTGCCCTCGTTGGGGATGAACAGGCTGCGCAGCTCGATCAGGGCGACCTCACGGCCGCGGAAGCCTGTGCGGATGCCGGGGGCGTCAGCCTCGGCGTGGTAGAGTATATTGCGGGAGAAGTCGGGCAGGTATGTGGTCATGACCTCGACGCTCTTGTAGCTTTTGGCCTGCACCATGATGGTCGTGCCGACCTTCTCCAGCTCGGTGCGGATCAGCTTGCAGATGCCGTCCAGACCGCTGACGCTAATGGCCTCGGGGCGGTCGACGTGGGGCGGGATGCGGGTGAGGTGGCCGTCGGTGTAGGTCTGGCCGCCGATCTCGAAGGTCTTGGTCTCCTTCAGGGCGACGATCTTGTCGATCATTTTTGCGAGCATGGTGTTTTCCTCCTTGTGTGTGAATATTTATGCGGTTATGCGTGAGTGACGAGCTTGAGGAGTTTCGGCTGCTCCTGCTGCGTCCCGTCCATGTTCAGTTGCCCGGGCACCTGCGGCACCATCTCGGCAACGACGAGCTCGCCGTTGCCGTCTCCGGTGACATAGAGCGAGGTGGCGACCGGGTTGGTGGCCGCGAGGGTGCTCTTGGCCGTTACCGAGACTTGGATCTGCCGGCGTTCGTCGTCCGGCGTCAGCTCGATGGTGAGGGTGATCTTGCGCTTGGCGGTGGCCTTGGTGTTGGGGTCAAGGATGTTCTGGATCACCTTGTCCATCTCATAGTCGACGCGCTCCTCGAAGGCTCCGCGGGCCATGCGCATGATGCTGTCACGGTTGTTGGTTTCGTTCATCTGGTTTCTCTCCTTCCTGTCATGCCCCGGGGCCGAGGAGCGTCATCTGCTCCGGCCCGGTGGCGGGATTGTCGGCCGACGCGGCCGCGGTCTGGTCTGCCGCTGCGGGCTGCGCCCGGGCCCACACGGCCTCGGTGGCGTCCGAGCGGGTGGCCTTCCTGCGGCCGACCGTTTTGAGGATCCCCATCTGCTTCATCTCGGTGAGGCGTGGGGCCACATAGTTGCGGTTGAAGTACGGGATCTCGCCGGCGGCGACGAGCTCCTCGGTGATCTCGCTGGCGGTCATCTGCCTGACGCCGAGCGTCTCGAGGATCAGCCGGCAGCGTTTCTCCCTTTTCGGGAGGACGGCGTCATAGCTCTGGCGCCGGGTTTCCTTCGTTGTTCTGTCCATCGGTTTCCTCCTTTCTGGAGCCGGGTGTCGGGGCTTCGTCTCCCCATGCGTCCCATCCGGGAGCGGCCTCTCGGGCAAAAAGCTCGATCCGGGGCAGGTCGCCCATCAGCTCGACGATCCTGTCGCGGGTTTCGGCCGGCTTTCGGCTGTGCTGCTGTATGGGCGAGAGGATGACGCTGTGCACTCTGGCGCTCATGCGCTTCGGTTTGCCCTTCACAGCGAGCAGGCAGATCTCTGAGTTGCTGCGCGTCCAGTTGCCGAGACCCCAAAACAGGCCGGCGCCGGTTTTGTTCTGTTTTACCCAGTTGAAGGCGACGGTCTTGTAGGTGAAGCCCCACGCCTCGATCACCTCGAGGGCTTCGCGCAGCATGGGGAAGGCCGCCCACATAAAGAGGGCGCAGTCGCTGTCAGCAATACCCCCCCCCCCGCAGCTCCGACGCCCATTTTCTTGAGCTGGTCGACGGTCATGGTGCCGTAGTGCTTCGAGGCGGCCGCCCGGGTGCCCCTGTTCTGGTAGCTCCACGGCGGGTCGGCGTAGATGATGCTGTACTTCTTGTCGGGGAGCGGGATCATGGTTGCACCTCCCCGGCGATGATGGTGCTCGGCTGCTCTCGGATCATCTGCTTCAGGCGCTCGAGCTCCTCGGGGCTTAGGTCTTTCACGGTGATGACCTCCGGCGGCAGCTTGTCGAGGAACTTCACGAAGCCGGCCACGACCGGCACCTTGTAGGGCAACAGCTCGTCGCGGGTCATATACTTGCGGCCGTAGGTGGCGGCCATATCACGCCAGACGGGCCACGGGACGCGGAAGCACTCGGTCATGCTCATGGACACGAGGACGAAGGCGACGGCTCCGAGCTTGTGGTGGTGTTCGAGGTCGTCCCTCTGCTCCTTGGTCAGCCGTTTGAACTCGATGCGGTCGTCGTCGGTGTGCTTGGCCTCGAACACGACGGCCCGGCCTCCCTTTAGGGTGCCCTTGTAGTCCGGCTGAGCCTGCTTGGTGTAGCAGGCGAGGAACTGGCCCTTGTAGTTTTTCGGCCCGAGGGGTTTCATGGGCTCCGGCGTCTTTTCAATCTTGGCGAGCCCCCGGTCGAGGTAGTAATCACAGGAGCCGGAGATCATCGCCTCGAAGTAGCTGCCGGCGAGCCGGGCCTGCTTTCCACGGATTTGCGCCCGGATGTGCTTCTCGGCCTCGTAGGGTGTCGGGTCGTTGTATCCCTCGGCGTTTTTCTTGGGATTGTCTGCCATGGCGATCACCCTCCGATCTCGATGTCGGTGCCGGGATCCATGCGCAGGCGGTCGGCGAGGTCGAGGATGATGCCGCCGTCCAGCTTGACGGTGATGGGCCCGTGGTCGAGGTGCTGGTTGCAGACCGCCATCGCCTTGAAGGCGGGCAGGTGCAGGGTGACGCTGCCGATCTCCGGCTTCTCGTCCTTCTGGCCGTCGTCAGCAGTCTCGCCCCCGGTGCCGGTGATGCGCTCGTAGCCGTTGTGCACGGGGATCCCGCGCTCCCGGGCCAGCTCGATCTCGGCGGCCATGCCGGCGGTCGGGCAGTCGAGGCCGAAGGCCCACAGCTCGTCGCACATGAGCACCAGCTCACGGCCGATGCTCAAGCCCAGCTCGCGCTCAGCCGGGATGGTGTCGTCCATGAACTGCGTGAGGTAGATGTGCGGGGTGACAGGGATGCAGCCGCACTCCACGGCGGCCCGGCTGAACTCCTTGGCCCTCTGGATGTTGTTCTCGTAGTCCCCGCGGCACGGGGAGCAGATGTAAACCTTTTTCATGTGGTTATGTCCTCCTATCTCTGGCGCCAGCTCTGGCCGGTGAGGGTGATGGCCCTGCACATTTCCATGAGCCGGTCAATGGTGGCCCGGGCGGTCATGGCGTCCCGCGTCTCTCGCGGTGTCATGCGCTCGATCAGGGCCTCGGTGTCGTAGTTGGTGGTTACTATGGTCGGCAGGTATGCCTCATAGCGCCCGTTGATGATGTTGTAGACCGTGGAGATCGCCCACTCGGTCGGCGGTTCCTTTCCGATGTCGTCAATGACGAGCAGCGGGACGGTCTTGTAGATCTTCAGGACGCTGCCCTCGTCGGCGTCGCGCTTGGAGAACGTGCGCTTGATGCGCTCCAGCAGGTCGATCATGGTCATGCAGACGACCGGCCGGCCCTGCGCGATCAGGTGGTTGGCGATGGCTGCGGCGAGGTGCGTCTTGCCTGTGCCCGGCGGGCCTGCGATAAATAGGCCGTTTCGGCCGGGCTCTGGAGCTCCGGGCCGCGGCAGCAGGTTGTCGAAGCTGTCGGCATACCTGCGAGCCGCTGCGGCTGCGCGCCGGTTGTCGTCGGTGATCTGGAAGGTGTCGAAGGTGCGCCGCAGGAAGCGGTCGCCCATTCCCGACTCGCCGACGATGCGGCTAATTCGTTCCCGCATTTTGCGCTCGGCTTCGGCTTTGCGCTGTGCTTCCTCCTCTGCGGCCTTTGCGGCCTGTTCCTCCTCGTAGGCTTTCACAGCCTGTGGGCAGGTGCACCTCTCGGCCCCGTATGGCGGCCAGATGATGCGGTCGCCGAACTTGAAGCCCTTGTGGTAGCGCATGGCCCCGCAGAACTCGCAGGGGACAGGGGCGGGGGTGTCCGGCAGATCGGCAGCGCGCTCGTCGTTGCTCCAGATCCAGCGGTCTCCGTCGTCACTGGTCTCCGTCGTCTGCCGGCTTGAAACCCTTGCCCCAGTCTCGGCCTGCGTCTGCATCCCGCTGAGGATCTCGTTGATCGCCTTCATCCGCGCTCACCTCCTCGCCGTTCTCCCAGTAGCCGCCGTTGAGCCATGTGGCCGGGTTGGGAATATAGCGGCCATTGTCCCGGCGCCACTGTTCGGAGTGCTTCTGCGTGTCGACGGCCTGCATGATGGTCTCGTGCAGCTCGGCCGTCGGCTTGATCTTCCTCCACGCCTTGAGGGCGTACTGCTTGCCGACTTTCTTGGGGTAGGCGTTCCAGAACTCGTCAAACCTGACCTCGACGGGCGACTTCTTCCCCGCGTCATCCCCCTCGGCTGAGGGGGTAGGGGGTGTCACTCTCCCTTTCTTTTCTCTACTCTGGTCTACTCTACTCTTGCCGCCGGTCGTTGGCGTGGCGTCCGGCGGTTGTCCTGCGGTCGGTGTGTGGTCGTCTGGTGTATCGTCCGAGGAAGATGCAGCAGCAGCACGGCGGCGGGCCGACCGTTCTTTTTCTGCCTGCCGTTGGTCGATCAGCTTGCCTGCGTACTCATACCAGTCGTGGATCTCGAGGGCTCCATCCTCGTTTTCGTCGATCCATCCGGCCCGGATCAGCGTCTCGGCCAACTTTTCGGGCTCTCTGTCCCATTGTGCCGCCCGGGCAATCATGCGCGGGGTGATGCCGGTGAGGTCGCCCTTCGGGGCATTATCGAGAGCCCATAGCCAGAAGGACACGAGCAGCCCCATCATGTGCGGCGGGGTGATCTCGAGCTCGTCGGCTGCGTCAAAGAGCTTGCGGTGGTCTTTTAGGGTCTGGTGCACTTGAAGCCATGCCACGGTCGTCACCTCCTTCTATGCGGTCGCGTGTATTTGGCTTGTTTTTGGGCGGCCGCCGGTCGCCCGGCGGTCGTTTAGAACGGCAGGTCTCCATTGTCGTCCACCTCGGTGAAGTCGCTGGAGCTGTCCGGGTAGTCAGCGAAGTCGCCGCCGCCCTGATGTGCGCTTCCTGCTCCGTCCTTCTTGCTGTCGCAGAAGTGGACAGAGGAGACGGTGATCTCGGTGGCCTTTCGGTGGTTGCCGTCCTTGTCCTCATAGTTGCGGCTGGTGAGCTCGCCCTCCACAAGGACGAGCCTGCCCTTGCTGAGGTACTTACTGACGAACTCAGCCTGCGCACGCCACGCGACGCAGTCGATGAAGTTGGTGATCTTCTGGCCGTCCTTGGTCTTGCGGCCGGTGTCGCTGGCGAGCCGGAAACTGGTGATCGCCACGCCGCTTGGTGTGCGTCTGAGCTCGGGGTCTGCCGTCAGCCGCCCTTGCAGTCCTGTGTGGTTATACATCAGCCTTGTCCTCCTTGCTGGTTATGCTGCGCGGCAGCAGCGTCGAGAGAGTTGCAGATCTCGTCGTACTCCTGCCGGGTCAATGTGGCCGGATCCTGCTTCTTGTACTTTTCGAGGATCCGGGCGTTGGTGCGTTCCTTGGTCATGCCGGCCGCCTCTGCCTTCTTGTAGAGCCGGCTGAGCTGTGCCTCAGACAGACGACCGGAGCCCTGCCCCTGACGTTGCTGCCCCTGTCTGGAGCTGCCAGAGTTTCCCCCGGGCCCTTTGCCTTGCGCGCCGAAGTCGCTGTTGTCAGGGTCGTCCTCGCCTTGATCGACGGTGAACTTCTCGAACAGGTAATACTTGAGGGCGTAGGTGTGGGCGGCTCCCTTGGCCTTGGCCGGGTCGTCGTTCCAGCCGAGGGCGTGGACGGTGGCCTCCAGCGTCTCGTCGTCGTTATCGAGGTTTGTCCAGCGGATCGTCAGGTCGGCCTCATAGAGGAACATGAGCTTGTCGCCCTTGTAGGTCTTGGTCTGCATGGTGATCCAGTAGACAGGGTCGCCGTTCTCGGCGTGGCGGGTTGCCTCCTCGGCGATGACATCGAAGTCGACGCCGAGGGCGTTCATGATGGGGGTGATCTTCTCCCACACATCGTAAATCTTGGCGTACTTATAGCTGACGCCGTCGCTGTGCTGCTTCTTGACGATCTCCGGGCAGGCTTTTCGCATTTCGACGAGTTTCTGCCGAAGCGTCAGGCAGCGGGCCTCGACAGGAGGGGCCGCGGCAACGGCCGCCTCCTGCTTTTTGCTCTCAGTTGCCATGTGGTGCCTCCTTTAGATGTCGACCGTGAAGGTGTCCGGGGCGTCATAGGCTGTGACGCCCTCCACAATCTCGCCGGTGCTCTCGATAGTGGCGATCTCGCCGGTGTAGGTGAGCAGCTTCTTCAGCTCGCCCCACTTGGCCGACTCCTCGACCTTGACGAGGTTTCCGTAGCCGTTGGCCTTCAGCCACGGCACCAGCTTGGCGTCGTCCTGCTTGGCTTTGACGCCGCCCTTCTTGAGGGTCAGGGTGCCGGAGAGAAGGCGGTATTTCTCGGTCGTCTTGGTGGTCTTATGGGGCACGGTGTTGAAGAAGTCGGCGAGGCAGGAGGTCAGGAAGGCGGTGCCGTTCTCCATGCGCCGGCGGGCGGCCTCGACCTTCTCGTCGATGGCTGCCTTCTGCTGATCTGCCAGCTCCTTCAGGCGGTTGTACTCGCCGCGCTCCTCGGCGATCTTGCGGATGGCCCAGTCGGCGCAGCGATCGTCAGTGATGCGGAAGGGGGCGCGCTCGCCCTGATCCACGGTTCCGAGGTCGACCTGCTCCAGCTCGTCGAGGGTGACGGCCGGCAGCATCTCAGCCGGGGCCTTGGGGATCTCTGTCTGCTGTTCTGCGGCGATGGCCGCGGTGGTTTTATCGCTCATGCGGTTGCTCCTTTCTCTCTGTCTGTTTGGTCTTAAATGTCAGCATGACACCGCAGGTGACAGGCTCGACGTGCTCGAGCTCGACGGTGTGGCCGCTGCGCAGGCGCAGCACCTCGCCCAGCTTCATCTCGCTGATATGTCTCTTGTTCATTCGTTTGGGCTCCTCTCTTTGAAAAACCTGTGGCCGCCGCGCTCGATGACGAAGATCTGACTCTCGTGCCACTCACTCGTCACACGGGCCGGCGCGTAGAAGTAAAGGATCGGCTCGTTGATGTAGATCTCGCCGTCGTCGAAAACGGCAGAGACGGCGTCCTTGACGCTCTGCGTCGGATCCGGCCGCGCTCCCGCATAGCTGAGGGTCTCGAACACTTCAGGCGGGCGCTGGTCGAGCTTCTCGGCGGCATTGAGGATGCACTGAGCGACGAGCACCTGCCCCTCATAGCACTCGCCGCCCGCCTCTGCCATGACGACACGCTCGACGGTGTCGCGCTCGCTGGCGCTGAGAGGGTAGCGGGCCGGCGCTACGGTATACTCTGGCGTCTGCGTACTTCCTGCGGGCGTAGTGACGATGACCGCCGGCTTCTTTTCGGTGGTCGTCGAGAGATCCGCGATGCCGCTGCGATCTCCGGCGATGGCCGAGATAGCTGCACAGATGCCGGCCACAATGGCGGCAGCCGTCAGCATGACGGCCGCCTGCCTGATCCGGGCCTTGGCATGGCGCCGGCGGCGTGTTATACTTTGGGTGCGGGATCCGTGAGCTGGCTGGCTGTTGGATGTTCTCGCAGGGGTCGCCCGGTTGCAGCGGGCGGCCCTTTCTTTTGTTGCTTCCATGGTTTTCTCCCTTCACTGGCCCCGGGCTGCCATAACAGCCTCGCAGGCCGCGATAGTGTAATCGCTGAACGCGGTCTCTCTGACGGTGTCGGCGGTCAGCAGGACGAGGTACTCGTCGTTGTAGTAGTCGATCTCCGGGTTGCGCTCCCGGCAGAGGTCGAGCTTCCTGCGGGCGTAGGGCTCGGAGCGTTCCCACAGGTTGTCGGGGATCCAGTGGCCGAGGTGTTCCTCGACGCGCTCGCGCAGCTCCTCGCTCGTGATGGTGATGTCCGGGGCCATGTGCTTCACCTCCGTGACGTTTTGGCCGGGAGCGTCTGCTCAGGGCGGGTGATGGTCTTGTTGAAGCCCTGCGGCTCATAGCGCACGCCGGTGATCCGGCGGCCGCTGACGCCGTACTTCGGGTTGTAGCCGAACAGGTTGACGTAGTTGGCGAGATCGTCGCGCTCGTCGTCCATAGCCTTCAGCACCTCGAACAGGGCGAGCACATCGTCGATGGCCCGGTGGCTGTTCTGCACCTTACCCTCCAGCTCATAGGCGAGGATCGCGTTGGCGAGCTTGTGAGGGTAGGGGCGCCGGTCTTTGTAGACCGTCAGGCTGTCCAACCAGTCGAGGCAGCCGGGTTTGAAGCCCCGCAGCAGCTCCCGCAGAAAACAGGCGTCAAACTGCGCATTGTGGGCGACCATCAGGACGGGGCCGGGCTTGACCAGCTTGAGGAAGCGGCTGACAGCCGTGCCGCTCTGCACGCCCTCGGTCTCCAGTAGCCGGTCGGTGATGCCGGTGAGGGTGACGATGTTCTCGGGGAGCTGCTCGCCCTCCGGCAGCTTGATGAAGGTGTCCATCTTCCCGGCGATCCGCAGGGCCCCGGCTGTCGTGCGCTCCACGCGCAGGGCCGCGAGCTCGATGATCTGGTTGTCCTCCGGGTTGAGGCCGCTGGTCTCCGTGTCGAAGATGACGAGGGCCTTGTAGCGGTCGAACAGGCTGGCGAGGTTACTCATGGGCCGCCTCCTTCTCCCGGGTGGCCCTCAGCGTGCCGAGCATGAACGAGAGCGCCGTGGTCAGTTGATCCTCGGTGGCAAAGGTGCCGCCGAACTGCTCGGCCAGTGCCGCGATGATCTCGCTGGCGCGCTCCGGCGTGACGTCCTCGATGGTCTCGTCATCCTCGACGGAGATCAGGAGATCGGAGTCCAGATAACAAGCGGGGCGCAGGCCGCCGCGGCCGAAGCAGGCGTTGTCCCAGTACAGCGTGCCGCCAGAGTAGACGCCGCGGGCGCTATGCTCGTACCCATTGGAGGCGGTGCTGTATGCGGTAGAGAGCCACCACCAGTCGTCTACGTTGGGGATGACATCGCGGTTGCGCCGGTACTGGTCGACGGTCAGCGAGAAGATGGTGACGGTGCAGGTGCCGTAGTCCTTCAGGCCGTCGTCGGCCGTCAGGTCGAGCTCAGTGGTGAGGAAGGCGTGCGGGCCCTTGACGGCGTCGATCAGGTTGTCGAGGTAGGGGCCGTTCATCCACTCTTTGCTGCTGGAGATGGCGAAGTTGTTGCGGTTGTCCTCGTCGAAGGGCTTGTTTGGGATCAGGTCGAGGCGCAGGCAGAGAGTCCGGCCGGCTGCCTCGTGCTCCAGCGCGATCCACGTCTCGCCAGCATAGGGGAAGATGGCGCCGCGGGCGGCGTTCTTGAGTGCGATCTTTTTCATGTGGTTGCTCCTTTCGTTCTTTTAGGCCGCGCCTTCTGGCTGGCCTGTATGTTTGGCAAGGTCTCTCCGGCACGGAGCCGGCTCTCACAGTGCGGGCAGATGTAGCCGGTGCGGGGGATCTTCTGGTATATACTCACATTCCAGTCGAGCCCACAGCCGACGCACTTGGCTGTCATGAGCTTCCACCTCCTTCTGATGCCAGCGAAGCGAAGAAGGCCCGCCGGATCCTGTTTCTGTACTTCTTGCGAACTCTGGCCCGCTTGGCGTGGAGCGCGTAGTGGCGCCACTTGGGCGGCGCCCGGCGCAGCAGGAAGCCGTCGAGCGACTTGGTGAAGAAGTCCGCGAGCACCCTGATGGTCTGAGCGGCCCACTCGCCGAGCGCTCTGATGGCCTCTGTGATCTTGTCGAAGGCGTCGAGGATCCGCTGCATGATCTCCGGGCTGAGCTTCATGCTGCTGGCGGCCTCTGCGACGCGCTCGACGGCCTCCTCGGTAGCGTTGGGGTAGTGGCTGGTCGTGACCTCGACGAGGGCAGCGTGGTCGTCTCTGACCCGCTGTGCGGCCTCGTAGTCGGCGACGGTCATGCTACCGTCGTATATGTAGGGGTTGAGTTCGTCCTCCGGGCCCTCGACCAGCCGCTCGCTGAAGGGAAGGCCGGCCTCGGCGGCCTTCTGCCGGGCCGCCTCGATGTCGGCCCGGGCCTGCGTGAGGGTGTCATCATCGGCGAGGGCGTTGGTGCCCCGCTCGTAGTGCCAGCGGATGCCGGTGGCGATGTCGTCGATGGTCATGTCGCCGAAGCGTCCGAGATAGTAGCCGTTCAGAGCCACGGCCCGAGGGTCGAGGCGCAGGGCCTCGAGCGCGTCGTTGATGTCGTCGGCCTCCCACTCGTTGTTGCCGAGGTCGCTCCAGACGGTCAGGGCGTGCCACGAGCGGCCGGTGCGGTAGACGATCACCCAGCCGATGCCGTCACGGATCTCGGTGGCGTACTCCCGGGCGATCTCTTTCAATGCTGCCATGCTGGTGCCTCCTCTCTGATGATGCGGACGACCGTGACGAGGTCGTCGATGTCGTGCTTGGTAATGTATGTGTTGGCCTCGGAGATCCCGAGATGCCGCCGCAGAGGCTCAGGCCCGTCCAGCAGAAAGGTGTTGACGGCCACGGCGTTCAGCCGATAGACCGTCACCTCCACGATGCAGCGGGCGCCGCCGTCCTCCAGCTCGGCCGGAAACGAGGCCCGGCAGAGCAGCGAGGTGTCAAACTTCGGGGCGGCCGTTGTGGCCGGCCCCGTCGTGATGTCCTCGACGAACTGCTCGAAGGCTTTGCGAGGGATAGAGCTGCGGTACCTTTCGAGGAGCTCGTCGGAGAGGGTGAGGATCGTGTTGCTTTTCATTCCTGCGCCCCCTTACTTGTACTCATGGATCAGCGTTCTGAAGTGGAAACACTGGATGTTGTAGCCGCCGGCGCCGATGGTCTGGATCTTTGCCTTTCCTTCGGTGCCTTCGATGTATCCGTTGATGTCACCCTCGGGGCCGATGCGGAGAGCGTCCGCGTCGGTAATGGTGCCGACGGTGCTCATGATGCGGCCGATCAGGTCGAGCAGCTTGGCCCGCTTTTCCTCCTCCATCGCTCGCTCGAGCCACGCCTCGCGCTCCTGATCGTCATGGATCTCCAGCAGCCTGAAGGTGACGCCATCGCCTTCGCCCTTGAGCTTTCTCTGGATCTGGTAGTAGTCCAGACCGCGCTCGTGCAGGAACTCGTCGACATCCTTGCGGGGCCATAGGTTTGCGAGGTCGTAGTCCGTCACCTCGCGGCCCTCGTAGAGTTTCCGCGCCCTCTCGAGGGATGGGAGAGTCTGGAGGGCTTCGAGTCTGGCGGCTCGTTCCTGAGCCTTCAGATCCTTGCGGAACTCGATGACGTCGATCCGTCTCTGGCGGTAGTAGGCGATTGCGTGCTGCTTCCAGTTTTCGAGGAAGTCCTTCAGGATCTCCGGCGCGTTGGTCTCGAGATAGTCGTCGGCGGTGATGCGCTCGTCGAGCTTCTCCTCCCAGTTGTTGAGGATCTTCTCAGCCTCCTCGAGCTTTCTCTTTGCGCTCTCGATGTCGTCCTTTTTGATGCTGATGTCGAACTCGTCGGCACCCTTCTGGATCAGTTTGGCGAGCTGCTCGCGGTGCTTCTTTAAGACGGCCTTACGCTTGGCGACCTTCGCCTCTGCGTTGATGACCTTCTCTCTGAGGTCGTTCTGAGTCATGTGTCTGCTCCTTTCATCTTGGCCCGGCCTCGGCCGGGGTGCTTGGCTATCAGCAGCAGGCGAAGATCGCGGCGATCTGCGCCTTGGTGGCCCGCTGGAAGCTGGAATAAAAAACACGACCGCCGACTTCTTGATTGATGGCATAGTGGCCGTCGGCGTAGCGTTTAATGAGCCACACCTTGCGGGCGTTCCACTTGTCCACCTTTCGGGTCAGGGTCGTGTTGTTTCTTCTGCTTCTCATGTGGGTCGTCTCCTTTCTTCGGCCCGGCGGCGCCGGGTGTTCTTGGCTACTGTTTGATGATTGCGACCGCCTTCTTGCCTCTGCGCTTGAAGCTCTCACGGAGCCGCCTCTCGGCCAGCTCTGCGCTGTACCCCTCGCGCTGGTTTTTGTCCAGCTCGCCGGTCGCGCCGCGCTGGAGCTCCTTGTAGATCGTGGTGTAGTGGACGGATAGGCGGGCCGCGATGTCGGCCGGCCGGTCTCCGATCAGGTGCCACGCCTCGATCTTCTTCCTGTCCTCGAAGGTCAGGTAGCGGTATTTCCCCGTCGTTCTCACCTCCGTCCTATGGGGTCGATATAAAAAGAAAATGCACAGGTGACTCGGTTGAGTCTCTGTGCATTTAATAATAATGGGGACGAAGCCGTTTGTCAATAGTAAATGCTAAAAAAGTCTAAAAATATTTTTCTCAAGCCA
>ENA-UABL01000018-UABL01000018.1-human-gut-metagenome-genome-assembly--contig:-NODE-18-length-84772-cov-11.229718_pt1 | contig 84772 bp, 78 predicted proteins | sample MGYA00243867_ERZ654201 | MGnify/ENA primary metagenome ERZ654201 (study PRJEB26926, sample SAMN06165157) | human gut metagenome | biome: ENVO:00009003; feature: ENVO:2100002; material: ENVO:00002003... | reverse complement strand
CTACGTCTCGTGGGCTCGGAGATGTGTATAAGAGACAGATGTAGTATTATAAAAATTTTTCCAAATATTGAATTTCATTCTGTTGGTAGTATATCTTATCTACTTTGTTTTTTCAATTGCTTGGAAAGATGTGTGTTTTCCTATTAGGAAGAATTTTGGGAGAAAGGAGACTTTACCATGAAAAAATTGAATTTAGACCTTCTATATGACAGAAAAGGAACCGACTGTGTAAAATGGGATCACAAAAATTTTGTAGACAGCAGAGTATCTGACAATGCTTTACCCCTGTGGCTTTCTGATATGGAGTTTAAAATTGCTGACGAAATAACAGAGGCTTTAATTAAGCGAATCGAGCACGGATTTCTCGGACATTCCATGCCTGGTGAAAACTATTTTCAAGCTGTACAAGGCTGGTATAAGCGGCGATTTAACTGGACAATAAAAAAAGATTCCATTTTTTATTCGCCCGGTGTTCTCCCTGCACTTGGTTTTATTTTAAGTGGTTTCACAAAAGAAGGTGACGGTATTATCATTCAGGAGCCAGTCTTTTATCCTTTTGCTGAATTAATCAAAGGAAACAATAGAAAAGTTGTAAACAATCAGCTAATAAATAACGATGAACATTACAGCATTGATTTTTCAGATCTGGAACGCAAAGTAAAGGATCCAAACAATACCATGCTGATTCTATGCTCCCCTCATAATCCGGTTGGCAGAGTATGGACAAAAGAAGAATTGACAAAGGTGATTGCTCTATGTCGTGAAAATGATGTTTTGATTTTTTCTGATGAATTGCATTGTGATGCAACACGCTTTGGTGTCACCCACATTCCCACCATGACAGTAAGCGATTACAGCAAAATCATTACAGCGGTTGCATTAGGAAAAACATTTAATGTAGGCGGTGTCCCAATTTCACAAATTATTATTAATGACGAAAATTTAAAGAGAATATGGTACCAGGAAACCAGGTTAAAACATTATATTAGTTTTGCACCACCTCTTGATATGGTTTTGACGGAAACTGCTTATAACAAGTGTGATTATTGGGTGGATGAGGTAATGAAATATGTGGAAGATAATTTTGATTTTTTAGAAGCATATCTACAAAAGCATCTTCCAAAAACAAAATTTAAAAAGCCTGAAGGAACCTTCCTGGCATGGATTAATTTTGGTGCTTATGCTGATTACAATGAACTATTTGACCTATTAATCACGAAATATAACGTGTTGATTGAAAACGGCCGTACATTTGGTGAATCTGGTGCCGGATATTTTAGAATGACCGTTGCATGTCCAAGGAGTATGCTCAAAGAGGGCTTAGAGCGGATTCTATCCGCAATTAATGAATTAACAAATTCATAATTAAAGTGGAATACTTTTTTGTATTGTACAATCAAATAACTGAAAAACACCTTTGGCAGAAAAACAATTTCAAAAATGCTTGCTTCTTTCAAAGGTGTTTTTACTTTCTATTCTACACGCCACTCTGCATCCGATTTCCACATACACTCGGTTATCATCATGTGAGAAAATACGGCATCAAAGGAACCTTCTGTGGGGCTCGCTGCATAAATGCCAAAAACTATCTCTCCTGCCCCTTCCCACATATGGAAAATCCTCATTTGTTTAAAATTAACTCCATCCTGGCTGCATTCGATACAATAGTCACTTCCCCTGCGGGAAAAACGATACCACATACTTTTGATTTCAGACGAAATATCGGTGGTTGCCCAGTCGGAATATCCATGGTTTGTAACCACACTGCCCAGCCTTTGGATTTTTTCATCCTCATATTCAATGGAAGCCTTAAACCAGTTGTCACTGTCCAAATACATCGCAACACCACACTGGTCAAACCGTTTGTCCCTGTCAAACTCGGTTTTTACGATAAACGAAAAATATTGTTCTTCTGTACGGATCTGCAGCACGGGGGCATTATCATTCTGGAAACCATAGTAGGTTCTCGCCCATAAATCGGTTCCCTTCTCTGTGGTGATCACCACTTTCCCATCCTGTATCACATACTTCTTTGGTTCTCTTGTCCACTTTGGACTGCATTTTAGAAATTCCATGCCAATCCCTTCCTTTCTTTCTTAACGTTATTGCACATTCCAATTCCCAATAATAATAGAACTGGAAAAATACCGGCAGCAAATATACCCAATTTCAAATTTTCCCCTGCCAGGCTGGAAACTGCTCCTACCACGGTTGGACCGGAAGAACATCCTAAATCTCCGCCCAAAGCCAGAAGTGCAAACATGGCCGTTCCTCCTTTTGGCAGAACTTTTGCCGCTTTACTAAAGGTTCCCGGCCACATAATTCCCACAGAAAAACCGCACACTGCACAGGAAATCAGGCTGAAAAGCGGTGTAGGGAAGAAAGCAATTCCCAGATAAGAAGCAATGCACAGCACACAGCTAAGCCTCATGAAACGATCCAGTTGAATCCTGTCTCCATACTTTCCATAAAAAGCTCTGGATGTTCCCATAAGGATTGCAAAAGCCATAGGCCCTGCCAAATCTCCTGCCACTTTTGAAATTCCAAGGCCTTTTTCAGCAAAGGTGGATGCCCACTGGCTCACAGCCTGCTCACTGGCTCCCGCACACACCATCATAATCAGCAAAATCCAGAACATTTTCATACCGAATAATTCTTTCAGGCTAAGCCCCTGCTCACCTTCTTCTATCAGGGAAGGAACCGGCACCTTTGCAAATATAAATGTATTTGCAAGTGGTACGAATGCCCACAGGACTGCCATAATTTTCCAGTTCTCAATGCCAAAAACAAAGAAAAACAGTGTAGACAGAAGCACTACGCCTACATGTCCCCAGCAATAAAAGGAGTGGAGCATGCTCATAGCTTTTTCCTTATTTTCTGACGGGCATGCCTCTACAACAGGACTTACAATCACTTCCAAAAGCCCGCCACCAATGGCATATACCATGACAGAAATCAGAATACCCACGAACGCAGAGGGCAGCATATCCGGTAAAATGGTAAGGAGCAGCAAGCCTGCCACAGAAAGCACATGAGCGCCTATCATGGCTTTTTTGTACCCGATTTTATCCACAAATCCCACAGCCAGCAAATCAACCAGAAGCTGTACGCCGAAGTTAAAGGTCACAAGCATAGTAATCTGTGCCAAGGGAATTTCATAAGTACGCTGAAAAGTCAAAAATAATAAAGGTACAAAATTATTTACAATGGCCTGTACAATATAAGCAACGAAACAGGCGGTAATGGTTTTATTATACTGGTTTTTCATTTTTTCTTTTCTCCTTTCTCACTGGATTATATCCCATCCTTTCCACAATGTCATTGCACATAATCTCATTATTATGGTACAATATCCCAAAAATCAGTACAGGAGAACACCACCTTATGAAACCGCAGCAAAATTATCCACAAATTACAACCGATGAAACCTTACGGGAAACCGTTCAGCATGGTCTGGAAAATTTCCCTTTCTGCTATTATCTGGAAGATGTCTGGGATTTTGATTTTCACTGCATTGACTGGCACTGGCATCATGACCTGGAATTTATCTATGTAACGCATGGGACTGCTATTTGCTTTGCAGATGGGCAAAGTATACAGCTCCCACAAGATTTTGGCATGTTTATTAACAGCGGTGTCCTGCATCGGTATGAAGCAGCTTCCAGTGTTTTATTGCCGAATATTGTGTTTTCACCAACCCTTCTGGCAGAGGAGAATAGCTTATTATATGAAAAATACATTGCGCCAATTCTTTCTTCCCATACGCCTTTTCAGATTTTTTCTCCTGAAATTCCCTGGCAGAAAAAAATACTGGAACTTTTAAAACAGATTTTTTCACTGTACGAAACTATGGAAAAGAATGAGAAAAAAGAATTGTATATCATTCAGATAGTATGGCAGATATGGGAGCTTCTATTTGACTGTCTCCCACTTACCATTCAACTATCCGAAACAAAAAATTCCAGAAATGCTCAGGCACGGCTTCAAATTATGATGCAGTATATTCATGACCATTACCAAAGCCCCCTGACGTTAGAAGAAATTGCTTCCAGTGCCCTGATTGGTAAAAGCTCTGCTTTACAGATTTTTCAGTCCGGCATCCATCTTTCACCAGTAGCCTATCTCATCCAGTACCGTCTGGACTGTGCCGCTCATCTTCTTCACACAACAGAAAAATCTATTTCTCTTATTGCAGAGGAAACAGGTTTTTCCAGCACCGGATATTTCTGCCGAAAATTTAAGCAGCGCTACAACATAAGTCCCGGAGAGTATCGAAAAAAACATTAAAAAGGATTTCAGGTTCCCTTTTCCTTATGGGAATTCCTGAAATCCTCTTTTTTACGCTGCGCTTCCACCCTGTTTTGTCTTTAGCAGAGCTTCAAATTCCTTCAATTTCTTCCTTGCCTCCGGGCTTAGATTCTGAGGCACATCAATCTGAACAATCACATATTGGTCGCCATGTACCTGGGAATTCTTCATAGACACAATACCCTTTCCTCTAAGCCTGATTTTCGTGCCAGACTGTGTTCCCGGACTGATTTTACACACTACCCGTCCGTTTAAGGTCTGTACCACTGTTTCTCCACCGAAAACCGCGGTGGTATATGGAATTCTTACTGTGGTATAAATATCTAAATCTTTCCTTTCTACTCCGGCTCTTTCCCGAACCTTAACCTTCAGCAGTAAATCCCCTGCTCTGCCACCGCCCTGTCCGGGCATTCCTTTTCCTCTTAGGCGAATACTTTTTCCAGTATCTATCCCTGCGGGGATCTTTACTTTTAATGATTTCCTGCTTCCATTTGCCTCTGTTAGCTGAATAGTTTTTTCACATCCGTTCACAGCATCCATAAACTCTATTTCAATCTCTGCGTGCAAATCTGCGCCATCCTGCGGCGGTTCCTGATAGTGAAAATTGCCCTGGAAACCATTGGAATGAAAACCCCTGCTGCCAAAGCTGCTGTGAAAACCTCCTGTAAAATCACTGTCATGAAAACCACCAAAACTTCCCCCAAAGATATTTTTTAAGATTTCATCGAAATCCCCGTCTTCAAAATGGTATTCCTGATAGCTTCCATCTGGATTCTCTGCTCCAAAGCCAAACTGATCATATTGTTTTCGTTTCTGTGGGTCGCTTAAAACCGCATAGGCTTCGGTTGCCTCTTTAAATTTCTCTTCTGCCTGTGGATTGCCTTTATTGGTATCAGGATGATACTGTTTTGCCAGCTTTCTGTATGCTTTTTTTATGGCATTATCATCTGCTGTACGTTCTACTCCTAAAACTTCATAATAATCTCTTTTTGCGTTCATAGCTTTTTCATCACCTCCGTTTTATATCTGCACAGACAAAACCACCCAGCAGGATGTCCTGCTGGGTGTGTACTTTCCCTGAAGGATTATCCTTCAATGGAGATAAAATGTTTCTTTTCCTCAACGGATTTTGCTTCTTCTTTTGGAACTGTAAATCTCAGAATACCATTTTCATATTTCGGATGGATATCCTTTTCTGTGACATGCTCACCTACATAGAAGCTACGGCTCATGCTTCCTGCATAACGTTCCCTTCTGATATATTTGCCTTTTTCGTCCTGTTCATCTTTATCCAGTCCTTTGGCCGCACTCACGGTAAGACATCCGTTTTCCAGCTGTAACTGAATTTCATCTTTCTTAAATCCAGGTAAATCAATATCAACTTCATAGCCGCCTTCTGTTTCTTTGACATCGGTTTTCATCATGTTTTTCGCATGTTTGCCATACAGTGCTTTGTCTACATCCGGGAATGCCGGAAATTCCGGGAATCTGAAGCCATCCATAAAATCATCAAATAAAGTTTCTCCAAAAATACTAGGTCTTAACATAAGTCATATCTCCTTTCACAAATATGAAAACTATATTTTAGCACTATCGGAGATATCCGAAGTGTTGTGTTCTGAACCTCTGGATTTGGATTTCTGTTCCTCTTCCTTTGTTCTAGTTGTAATATAGCACGCATTATTAGCGCTGTCAAGGCTTGAGTGCTAATTTATTTGTGAAAAATCTGTGAACTTTTATTTTTCCATATATTCCCAGGTTTCTCCGCCATCTTGTGACTGAAAGACAATGCCCTCACTTTCTCCTGCCTGGGTAGTAACCAGCATAGTAAGCACATCTCCTTCTTTTTGGGGCATATTCATATAATCATAATCTTGCAAAGTAAATCCATACGCTTCTGCTGATGCAGGCAGTTTTGTTACCTGTTCCACAGGCAGCGATATTTTCCCAAAAGTTGTTCCTCCATCTGTAGTCCGATAGATTTCAGCATGTGACTGCGAAGCTCCTGAAAGCCCGGCAAATCCCAGGTTTTCATCCATAAACCAAAGTCCCTGACTGGCGCCAATATCACCCATAAACGGATCCTGGCTGCACACTTCCCAGGTGTTCCCTCCATCTGTGGTCTTTTTCAAAATATAGAATCGGCTTCCTGCTGCTGCATCTGCCACTTCCAGGGCCCAGCCCAGCTTTTCATCCAGAAAATAATACATGGTTCCGTCAGCCTGGTCTATAGTCCACATTTCTGCCTTTTGCGCCTCCTGTACCTGTTCTTCCTGACGCTTTTGGTCAAGCGCTGCCTGGGGAATATACTCCGGCTCCATCATATAACGGACAGGCGTTACATATTCCTCCTCCGGCATATGAAAAGAAAGCTCAAACCCCAGAAATTCTCCCCCTCCCAAAAGCAGGGAAAAATTACTGCTGCCCTCTTGTTTTCCATCCTTGTCTGCATCTCCCTCTACATATTGCAGTCCATCTCCAGAAGCAAAAGAGCGGCGTCCACAATACAGCATCTCATAAACTACGTCCCCATAAGCATCTTCCCAGACCTTTTGCTGATCTCTCCAGGGCGCTTTCTCCAGAAGTTCCAGCATAGGCGCCAGACGCATATCTTCCTCACATTCTCCCTGTTCTTCCCTGTCTATCCAAACAATCATAGAGTCTCCCCGCTGTCTGTCATAATCTGCCAAATAACTTCTCTTCTTTCCGTCTTTTCCTTTTCCATACAACATGGTATCCAAACTCTGAATTTCCCCATTCCTGTCAAAGGATATCTGAAACTTATCAGAAATATACAATTCCTCCGGAAGTTCCAGCGCCTTGTCCAAATCTGTGAGGATGCCTTCCACACCGGATTCCAGGAAATTATCATGTTCCAGAGTCACCTTTTTCTGGTTCATCCACTCCTCTATCTGCCAGGCAAGCGCCCCGTTATAGGGAATTGCAGAATACACAATTCCCGCTCCAAAGTACAGCGTTCCTCCCACAAGCACCGTCCATTCCAGCCAGAACAGAAGATTTCTCCTGGTTTTCTCAGAAAGCAGCCACAGAACAAAGCACACAACAGCTCCCACAGTTCCAAGAAGCAACAGAGGCAATCTGCTTCGTATCACACCCACCCGGCAGAACAGGCGAATCTGAGACAGGGTAACCAGATAACATATTAAAAATAAAATACCAAATAATCTACGATTTTTCTTCATACTGTTCCTCTATTTGACACCTCCACATTTCTTTTAAATCCAACATAAGTAGCAACAAAATAAAGGGCATAAATCCCAAAAAACAGTCCAAAAGAAACTACAAAATACTCAAGAACGGATGCTTTCACGCCTGTGAAAAAAATAAATTTGTGGCTGATAAACACGGATATAATTCCACTGATCACAGCAGCCAGCAGCGCCGGACAGAGATAATAACCTGCCAGTTGTTTCCAGATAATCTTATCCACTTCTTTTTTGTTTAACCCCAGTTTTTTCAAGACTTCATACCGAAATCTGTACTTTGCAGAGTCACTGAGCTGTTGTACAGCCAACACTGTAAACGCTACACACAGAAATACCAGTCCGATATAAAAACAGGGAAATACAACACTGGAAAGGGTATACTTAATTTCCGGTATGAGATTGTCTCCCACCAGATTTTTGGAATAATAGACTACTACACTGTCACTTCCATACCCGGTATTTCCTCCTGGCGGATTCTGGCCTTCATAAGTCTCCTCTCTTTCCTCCATAAGCGCATCTAAATCCTGCTGCAAATCCCCTGGAGCTTCCCCTTTTATATCAACTGCCAGTTCCGCATAATAGGGCTGCATCTGTTCTGCAGCATCATCTGAAACTATAAGAATGTAATCTGCTCCATTATGTCCATCCTGAGAAAAGGGTTCTGTATAAAAATCCTGAAAAGAAAGTTTCCTTCCATTCACCTCTATCCTGAGATTTTTGGAAAAATCTCCTGTTTCTTTATAAACCCGCTCTTTCATATGAATGGCATACTCCTCTTTTCCAAGGGCAATTTTCTCATATCCCAGCATTTCCCGTAAATGATTATAATCAGATAGCTTCATATAAGTATCATAGCTGCAATAAGTTGCATTTTCGTGCTTCTCTACTTCTGCCTTTAACGCCTTCTCATTTGGTGTTCCATCCGGATTCTGGTACATGGTTCCAAAAGTCTGCAAATGAGTATACAGCCATGCGTTCACCTGTGCATCCTGGTTCTCATAAATCAGATACCGATAAGCTTCCTGAACCTCTGTTTTTTCTTCCAGTACCTTCCGTTCTTTTTCAAAAGAATCCTCTGTATCAGAACTATATACCTGCACATCAAAAGGAAATTTATTTCTTAACATCTGATTCTGAAAATCACTGAACATAAACGCCACCACGCATCCCAAAAAGGCAATGGTAAACAGGGATGTCAGCGTTCCCATAGTAAATTGCATGGCTCTGATTTTGGAAGAAAACTGCCTGAGTAAAAACAAATTGGCTCCCTGATAGATTCCCTTTCCCCGTTTCCTGATATAACACACAATCCAGGAAGACACACCCACATAAAACAGGTAAATCGTCAGTACAAGCCCCACCAGAAATCCTACAATTTCTCCGGTATCACGAATCACACCACGAAACATCCACCATGCAAAAATCCCCATAAACACCAGAGATATTGGCAGCAATATTCGCTTCCAGGCTTCATGAGCCTCTCTGTTCTTCTCATTCTGCCGGTCTGCATTCATTAATCCGTAGATACTCATTTTCTTAAACCTTCTCCTGCAGCGCAGTAAAGCCAGAAGATAACATCCTCCGTAACAGCCGGCGGTCATAAGAATACAGTTTCTGTTATACTCTAGCTGAAAATGGTAATCCATCTGTATCATATGATACAAAACAGACAAAAGTACCTGTTGCAGCAAGCCTCCCAGAATCAGTCCAATTCCAAAAGCCAGAGCGCCCAGAAGTATATTTTCCCTGATATACAGTCTGGATATTTCCCTTTTCTTCATTCCAATAAGCAGGTAAATACCAAATTCCCGGCTTCGTTTGTCCAGCATAAAACGCACCATATAGTGAATCAGCCACGCTACAATCAGCACCACAAAAAAGGTTGCCAAGCCAATAATTGCCGCCATAATACCCGCCGATTCAGAACTTTGCTGTATGTCTTTGGAAAACAAAACCGTATTAAAAGCAAACATCAGTGCAGTCACAAAGGTCATAGTGAGCAAATACACCAGATAATCCTTCACAGAACGTTTTACATTCCGAAATGCTAATTTCCCCTGCATTATACCTCACCTCCTGTCAAAGACAGAACGTCCAGGATTTCATTTAAAAATTCTCTTCTTGTTTTCTCTCCACGCATCAGCTCATGGAATATTTTTCCATCTTTTAAGAATAAAATCCGTCCGCAATAGCTGGCTGAAAAAGCATCATGGGTTACCATGAAAATGGTTGCTTTTAATTCCCTGTTCAGCTTCGTAAAGGTTTCTAAAAGAGTCTGAGCTGCCCTGGAGTCAAGAGCTCCTGTAGGTTCGTCCGCTAAAATCAGTTTCGGATGATTCACCAGGGCTCTTGCACAGGCGCATCTCTGTTTCTGCCCGCCTGAAACCTGATAAGGAAACTGATTTTTTACTTCTTCTATGCCAAGAAGCTTCAACATATCCTGGCACTGTTTTTCAATGACACTTTTCTTCTCTTTCCTGAGACTCATTGCAAGCATAACATTTTCTTCCAGAGTAAGAGTATCCAGAAGATTATATTCCTGAAAAACAAAGCCCAGATTTTTCTTCCGAAACTCAGCAACCTGATCTTCTGACAATTCCGTAATATCCGTATTCTCATAATAAATATGTCCGGCAGTAACCCGGTCAATGGTAGAAAGCATATTTAAAAGTGTTGTTTTGCCAGAGCCGCTGGCTCCCATAACCCCTACAAATTCTCCCTGCTCTACCGTAAAACTTACCCTGTCCACCGCTTTTGTCACGGTTCTTCCTGTACCATAATATTTCTCAATGTCACATACCCTGATATATTCTCTCATGATTTTTTCACTCCCTTTTGACTTACAGTTCTTTATACCCCTACTATAACAAGTTTCCTGTAAGCCTGGTATCAGTTTTCCTTTCTCCTATCTTACAGTTTTGAAAGATAACTGCTTACCGGAAAGAAAATCTGAACCTCTGTGCCACACTTTTCCCTGGATTTCAGCGTCAGTTCCAGCCCCATCTTCTGGCAGAGCTTCTGGCACAGATACAGCCCCATTCCTGTAGAACGTTCATGAGTGCGCCCATTACTTCCTGTAAATCCTTTCTCAAAAACTCTTTTCTGCTCTTCTTTTGGAATTCCTGCTCCATTATCCCTTACGCTAAGAGATACCCCTTTCTCCGTAGCAGAGGTAAAAATCCAGATGTTTGCTCCTTCTTCCTTTCTATATTTCGTACTGTTCAGTATCAACTGATTCAAAATGAAAAGAATCCATTTTTTATCTGTAGATACCCTGTGAGGACAATTCACTTCTACCTGAACCCTGTTCTGAATCAAATAATATTTATTCCTTCCCAAAACCTCTCTGGCCACTTCCTCCAGGTCTGTTTCCCGAAGCTGGTAATCCTTATATACCGCTCCAAGTCTGGCATAATACAATGCCATCTCCACATAATTTTCTATTTTCTGGTTCTCCTGACTGATATTCCTGGTTACTTCATCTCTATGATTTTCACAGGACAGGGCTATACTGGTAATGGGCGCTTTAATCTCATGTACCCAGCTTTCAATATACTCCCTGTAATCCTTCTGTTCATCCTCCATCTTCCGAAGACTTTCTATAACCGCTTTGTTAGAACGCCTGATAAATTCCCTGTATAAGCAGTCCTCCAGTCTATAGGAATCCGGCATAAGTTCGCCTAATAAATATCGCTTATCCGCCTTTTCCAAAATCATTTCTATTTGCCGGAAGTACCGTCTTCTGCTGCAATATTCCCATAAAAACCATGCGAAAAATATTCCGGCCCAGACCAGTAAAATCACCCGGCAAGTTTCCAGCGGATAACCTGTAGCATACAAAAATCCAGTAAGCAGCAGCATGCAAAAAATCTGAACAATCACCAGTAATATTTTATCTTTCAGGTAGTCCGTAAACTTCATTTCTTCCTGTCCTTTCCCTTAAATCCGGTACCCCATTCCCCTTTTGGTTTCAATAAAATTCTTCACTCCAATCTGTTCTAACTTGGCTCTGATACGCGTTATATTCACACTCAATGTATTGTCATCAATATAAACCTCATGATCCCAGAGATATTCAATCAAATCCATCCGCGGTGTGATTTCTCCTTTTTTCAAAAATAAAAAGTGCAGAATTTTCATCTCATTTTTAGACAGTTCCTGTTGCTTGTCGCCATAGCCAATACAGCCCCTGGCAAGATCCAGTTCCACACCTTTGTGAAAAAGCCGCGGCGTTTCCTCCTCTTTTTTCCTGGTGCGTTTCAGCACTGCTGCAATATGCGCCAACAAAACCGGCGGATAAAAAGGTTTCGTAATATAGTCATCACCGCCTTTTACCATTCCTGTTAATTCATCCATGGCGTCTGTGCGGCTGGTCACAAAGATAATAGGAACTTCAGAATGTTTACGGATTTCTCCGCACACCTCAAATCCCGATATCCCCGGCAAATTCAAGTCCAGTAAAACCAGATCCGGCTGAAGTTCCAGCACTTTTTCACTAATCCTTTCAAAGCTCTCTATTGCTGTCACTTCGTATAAAGCATCTCTCAATAGCTGACTTAGTTCCTGACGAATTCCCTGTTCATCTTCAATAATCACAATATGCATATTCCACTCCTGTTCCTGCACGCTTAAAAGCACATAATGAAAGAAAAGGACCCGTATCCTAAGATACGAGCCCCTGTATGTAGATTTTATTTTACTGAACAATACGTCTTACAGCAATGTAATCTCTGTATAATGCATTTGCTGTATATTTGATACCACCCTTTGGATATGGAGCACTGTTAGAAGCATGTACAATACCACCATCTCCTGTCAGGATTGCTACGTGACCAGGATATACGATAAGGTCTCCTGCGCGTGCTTCAGAATAGCTGATTCCTACACCTGAAGAAGCCTGTGCATCACTTACACGTGGTAAGCTGTAACCAAAGTGACCATAAATCTGCTGTGTAAATCCAGAACAATCAATACCATTTGTTAAGCTGTTTCCACCATAAACATATGGATTTCCAATAAACTGCATTGCATATGCTACAACTGCCGCACCTGTTCCGCTGTTGTAAGAAGGTGCGCTGGTAGAACCACTGTTGCTATTTCCTGGCTTACTGGTAGATCCGCTGTTTCCTGTGCTGCCACTGTTATTATTAGTAGAACCACCATTGTTTGGTTTTACATTATTGTTTGTATTGCCACTATTATTTGTGTTTCCACCATTGTTAGCACTTCCTCCATTATTGTTAGAAGAGCCACCGTTATTGGTATTTCCACCTGTAATTGCGTTTCCGCCTGTAGAACCACCACCATTGTTCTGGTTCTGCTGCTGTTTCTTAGCAGCTTCCTCTGCCGCTTTTGCTGCTGCAGCTTCTTCTTCCTGAATTTTCTTCAGTTCTGCATTCTGCTGCTGAATTAACTGTTTATACTGTTCTGCCTGAGCTTTTGCATTGGCAATCTGTGCTTCATAGTCAGATGCTGTTGCTTTTAATTCTGTAACTTTTGTTTCCAGACTTGCTTTTACACCTTCCTGCTCGCTCTTAGCAGTTTCTAATTCGTGTTTTTCATTTTCTAACTGTTCTTCCAAATCTTTGACTTCCTGAACGATAGCTTTCATCTCTTTCAGCTCGTCTCTATCATACTGGTACATTTTCTCAGTATTTTCAGCTTTGGAAAGCATAGTAGCAAGGCTGTCAGACTCTAATAAAATCTGTGCCCATGTATCGTTTCCACCGTTTTCATACATGTACTGAATTCTTTTCTTCATTGCTTCATACTGTTCGTCACGGTCAGCCTCTGCCTGTACCAACTCTTCTTTTGTTTCTTCAATATCTGCTTCTTTTTCTACAATATCGTCTGCCAGTAATTCAATCTGTGCCATAGCATCAACGATCTGCTGCTGTGTAGTACTGATCTGTCCCATCAGGGCCTGCTTTTTGCTCTCCAGGCTGCTTGCTTCTGCCTGTGCTGCTGAAAGTTTACTCTGTGTTGCGGATTTCTGAGCCTGCACCTCATCTTTTCTTGCTGCGGAAACAGGGAGAACCTGTGCTGCAGTCATAGCAAATACCAGTGACAGACATACTAATCTTTTTTTCATACCTCTCTGTACCTTTCCCTTACATTAATACTATGTTGAAATAATTAATTTCTGTAACAATTTCGAAACAATTTTGAACTTCCTGTATATAGTACCATAATTTTTTCCTATTTGCAAGTCTGAAGCGGATTTTTTTTCATTTTTTTCTTAAAATCTAGTTAATAAAGTTGTGATTTTCTTCAACAAACCTCTTGATTTTCAAGGGTTTTAGAAATTATTTCAGCTCACAAACCCTTATTTCCTATGCTTCTTCATATCTTTAAAAAATCCTCTTCGTTTTTCTCTTGATTTACGCTATAATGGAATGGCAAACAGAACCTTTTTTTCAACATAAAGCTTGAAATTGTTACAAAATCTTTTCATAAAATCCACAGAGAAAGGAGGACTACCCTTTTGAAGAGAAAATTAAACGAAATTATTTATACCATATCCCGCTACACAGAAATTGTTTTATCAGCAATCATGCTTCTTGTCATCATTACTTTGATTGTTCCTATGTTGTACAATTTCCTGCGAATCCCGCTTTTGGACATTACGCCCGGGCAGTTTACAGAATTTCTTGGAAATGCCCTGACATTGCTGATTGGTGTAGAATTTGTTAAGATGCTGGCCAAACACACTGCGGAAAATCTTCTGGAAGTGCTGATGTTTGCCATTGCAAGGCAGATGGTTGTGGAACACCTCAACATGGGCGAAACGCTCATTGGAGTGGTAGCCATTGGTATTATCTTTGCAATCCGTAAATATCTGTTGCTGAAAAACTCTAATGACAAAGAAAAGACTTATGATAAATTGTAAAAACTATGTTTTTCCACAGTATTCAATCCTTCTTAGAGGTTATACTGTGGGAAAACAAAATCTTTTTAACAGTTCTTCATATTCACTATAGTATTCACAATTCTCCATCCGGAAAGAATCTGGCATTTGCTTCACTTTTTCCCATCCCCATCTATAAAGCTGCGGTTTCAAAATCTGTTCCTTTTGTAGTTCGAATAGCAATGCTCTCTGTCGGAATTGCAGCCGATATTTTAATGTCTCTGTGACTTGTCCGGGAAAATATCTGCACATTTCCTCAATCAACTGCTTTCCTATCTCCATCTCTCTATAATGCGTCCATTGTTTATGTATCTCATCCGTAAACTTCATCCATACAGATTCCTTTTTAGGATAAACTATTCCCATAAATCCAGCATCTTTATAACACCACAATGTCCATGATATCTTGTACTTCTGGAACAATTCCAGCGTATCCTCTACCAACTCCATAACATGCCCAAATTCCTGCCCTGCAATGTCATATCCTGCCTCTCCACATAAAAGTGGTCTTTCAAATTTCTGCATTTTTGAAATCATATGTTGGAACCGTTGTTCAAATATACTTTTTCTCATCTCCCTGGGATATTCCAAATCGCACAAGTCCTTTTCCCAGACTGTAGGATAAAAATGAAATGTAATAGCAGTTTGTTGATCTTTGATTTCTTTTATAGAAGAAAAATCCATTGCAAAAAAATCCCCCTCTAAAAAGAGAATATGATTTTTATCAACTTCCCGAATTGCCTCAGTAACTCTTTCATAAAAATTTTGCAGCATCCCTTCTTTTGCTGGCATTAAAAATGGCTCATTAAGCAAATCATATCCAAGTATAAATTCTTCCTCTGCATATCTTCTGCTAAATTCCTTCCACAGCCTTATCATCTGCTCCTGAAATACTTGAAAATGCCAAAATTGCGGTATTCCTGTCTGATTATCTGAATGCCAGTCTGGATTTTCACCACCTGGAACAGCATGAAGGTCAGGCATTAAAAAAATTTCATATTTTCTACATAAGGCTAACAATCTGTCAAAATGCCGAAATCCTTCTTCTCTCCATATCATTGGATTTTCATCATTCAAAAACCAATGGTAATTAAAGGGAACACGAATTAAATTAATTCCTATTTTTTTCAAAAAGTGAAAATCTTCATCTCTCACAAAAGCTGTGACAAAATTTTCAAAAAAACTATTACTTCTCTCTTCTCCAAAACATTCTGTAAATGTTTCTTTTATCTGCTTTTCTGTAGTAGGAATTCCTAACATAAAATGCTCCAGATTTAACCAGCTTCCTATTCCTAATCCACAAAATTGGATAGGCTTTCCCCTATAATAAAATTGCTTTCCATTTACTTTTACAAAATCCATATTTTATTTCCTCGTCTTTCTTACATAATTATCTTTATTTTATAATCTCCTAATCAAAAGAAAAGGTTGAAATTTTTTCATCCTTATATGAACTTCTCCCAGAATGATATACTAAAAAATAATAGTCACAGACTAATTATAAACTCTGATACAGAAAGGAAATTTTTATGAATATGATACAAAATCCTGTTATACCTGGGTTTCATCCAGATCCCAGCATTTGTCGGGTTAATGACATTTATTATCTTGTAACCTCCAGCTTTGAGTATTTTCCTGGAGTACCTCTTTTTACCAGTAAAAATCTTAAAGACTGGACACTAATCGGTCACTGTCTTACGCGAAACTCTCAGCTTCCTTTAAATGGTTGTCAAAATTCCGAAGGAATTTATGCCCCTACCATCCGTTATCATGATGGATATTTTTTCATGGTAACAACTAATGTGAGCGGAGGAGGCAACTTTATTGTCCATACCCAAAATCCCTCTGGCGAATGGTCTGAACCTGCCTGGGTACGTCAGGGCGGTATTGATCCTTCTCTGCTTTTTGTTGATGATAAAACTTATTTTATATCAAATGGAGATTGTAAAGGCAATTCTGGTATCTATTTATGCGAAATCAATCCTTTCACCGGAGAAATGCTTACAGAAAGTACCTTAATCTCCACTGGTTGCGGAGGCAAGTATCCAGAAGCCCCTCACCTTTATTACATCAATCATGAATTCTATCTCATGCTTGCAGAAGGTGGCACAGAATACGGACATATGGTAACTATGCAGAAAAGTACCTCTCCCTGGGGACCTTTTACCCCTTGCCCCTATAATCCTATTTTAACCAATCGCAATCTGCCCAATGGTTCTGATATAATTGCTTGTACTGGACATGCAGATTTGATAGATGATATTCGTGGTAACTGGTGGATGGTGGCTTTAGGTGTCAGAACTATCTGTACTGAAGGCAAAAATGTCCTTCTACACAATTTAGGAAGAGAAACTTATTTAACACCAGTCACTTGGAAAAATGGATATCCTATGGCCGGAAACAATGGAGTTTTGCAGATGAATATCCCTACATCACTTCCTGAAAGTATAGCCTTAGAAGATACTGTAAAAAATCCTATCCTGTCCGAAGAATTTTCTTCCGATAACTGGAATCTGGAATTTACCCACATTCGAAATCCTCATTTAGAAAATTATTTTTTAAATTCCAAGGATAGATGCTTAGTTTTAAAAGGATGTGATTCTTTATGTAAATCATGTGTATCACCTACCTTTTTAGGTGTACGACAAAACTCCTTTTTCCAAGTAGCCAAAGTGACCATTTCCGGAATACCTGAAAATGAAAACAGTCTGGCTGGTCTTAGTGTATATTATACAAATGAACATCACTATGATTTTGGAATTACTCTAAGAAATGGTGTCCGTTGCCTTGTACTGCGGCGTCAAATTTATGATTTAATAGCCGATACAGCTATAATACCTTTACCTTGGGAAACCGTAGATTTACAAATAGAATCTGATAAAGAAAATTACTATTTTTTCTACTTTACTCCTTCTCATGAAAAGATATTTCTTGGTCAAGGTACTACAGCTGCACTTTGTACGGAAATCACCCGCCATATGACTTTCACAGGTACTTTTTTCGGAATGTTTGCAGAACATATGACTGCTTCTTTCCAGAATTTCATACGTCAAACTTTAAACATTCAAGCACCTAAAAACAGAGAAAATTAATATAAAAAGTCGCTGAGGATCTCATATCAATATCCTCAGCGACTCTTTCTTTATGAATCTTTTCTTTTTTACGTCTCCTTGTTATTAATCTAAATAAATCCTCTTACGCTCAACATCCTGAGAGTTTCTGCCAATCATAATTTCAAATTCTCCTGGCTCAAAGACAAATTCCATATTTTGATTATAGAATCTTAACATATCCTTTGTAATGGTAAAGGATACTTTCTGGTTTTGTTTTGGCTGGAGCATAACCTGCTGAAATCCTTTTAATTCTTTCATTGGGCGAACAATGCTGGCTGTACAGTCACCTACATATAGCTGCACAGTTTCCAGTGCTTCTCTTTCTGAATCATTATACACAGTAATTTCAGCCTCTATTCTGTCTTGTTCTTTTGTGACAGAAAAATCAAAATAGCTTATCTTGCTGTAACTTAAACCATAACCAAAAGGAAAAAGAGCTTCGTTTGGACAGTCCAGATATTTTGACACATAACGCTCTTTCTGACCGTAATAGGGTCTTCCAGTGCGGTAATTGTTATAATAAACTGGAATCTGGCCTGTGGTATGAGGAAAACTCATAGCCAGTCTTCCGGAAGGATTGTAGACACCTGTAAGAACGTCTGCTAACCCATTGGCAGATTCTGTGCCAAGGAACCATCCCTGTATCAGAGCATTACTGGTAGAAAGTATTGGTTTGATTTCCATAGGCCTTCCGCTGAATACAATGGTTATTACGGGTTTTCCTGTTTCACTTAATTTTTGAATAAGTTTTTCCTGATTTGGTGACAGGCGTAAATAGGCTTTACTGCTGGCTTCCCCTGTATCAGAAGGACATTCACCTACAGCAGCAATTAAAATATCACAATCCGCAAAACTTTCTGCAGCCTGGTCTGTTTGGTCTTTTACATCAAATATCTGGTCTTCCATGGAACCAAGAGGCTCTGCCATGGCAGTTATAACAGAAAAACCATGACTTTTCAATGCATCTGTTAGGGTACAGGTGTTTTTTTCTGCTGTAATTGCCCAACCTCCAGCAGTATTTTCTGAGTCTGCAAAAGGACCAGCAATACCAATTTTTATTCCTTCTTTGAGAGGAAGTATACCATCATTCTTCAAGAGAACAATGGATTGTCTGGCAGCCTGACGGGCTTTTTCTCTGTGATCTTTGCATAAATGAAGCCTTTTTTCTGCTTCTGGATTGGCATCTTTAAATGGATTTTCAAAAAGTCCCAATTCATTTTTTAAATTTAGGATATTGTGGACAGCCTGATCAATAAGTTCCATAGAAAGGCGTCCTTCTTCTACCAGTTTTTTTCCATGATTGATATAATGTGCAGACATCATTTCAATATCAACACCAGCTTCTATACATTGTCTGGCTGCGTCGGAACCGTCTTCGGCAATACCATTTATAATCGTTTCATGAACAGCAGCATAGTCCGAAATTGTACATCCATCAAATCCCCATTCATTTCTTAAAATATCACGAAACAATTTTTTATTTGCGCTGGAAGGGATCCCATCCATTACGTTAAAAGATGTCATAACCATTCTTGCACCAGCATCTAATGCTGCCTTGTAAGAAGGCAGATAAAACTGACGGAAAGTGTTTTCAGAGATATCCACCCAGTTGTAGTCCCGTCCTCCTTCTGCTGCACCGTAGCCTGCAAAATGCTTTACACAGGAAGCAATTTTCCCTTTTTCCTTAGGATTGTCCCCTTGAAAACCATGAACAGCAGCTTTTGTCATAATACAGTTCAGATAAGTATCTTCTCCCGGTGATTCCATAACCCTTCCCCAGCGTGGATCCCTTACCAGGTCTGACATTGGCGCAAATGTCAGATGAATACCGGAAGCAGAGCTTTCAGCCGCTGCAACAGAAGCAGCATTTTCATAGTTTTCCGGATTGAAACTACAGCTCATGGCCAGTGGAATCGGAAATATAGTTTTATACCCATAAATAACATCAGCCATAAACAAAAGAGGAATATGATGTCTGTTTTTTTCCATATAACGTTTTTGAAGCGCCATAGTTTTTTCTGCACCGAAATAGTTTAGGGTGCTGCCTATATTTGTCAGGTTTTCTTCTGTTATATTTAATTCTGTAAGGGGACCAGTCAAATCCATATTCTGCTCAGTTCCCAAAAACATGGCAGAGAGCTGGGTCATCTGCGCAAGTTTTTCTTCAATCGTCATACTTTGAAGTAGAAGTTCAATTTTACTGTTTTCCATAATGAATTATTTTCCTTTTTTACTTTTGAAAATCATAACCTGGATACCTGGAATCTGAATTTTACTGTTCTGTGTATAAACTTCTCCTGCGAGTAACTCCTCTGCTTCAAACGGAAGTTCAAATTCCTGCTCCTGATTTTTATGATTTAACACAAAGATATAACGATATTCGTCACTCTCTCTTTCTGTTATCTCAAGTTCTGAAAGGTCTTTGTCTTCTATAATTGCCGATATCTGACATTCCTTGCAAATATCCTTCAGAAATTCTCTGTAAAATTCTTTATTTGAGCGTGTACCCAGATAATAAACACTGCCTTTTCCATATTTGTTTTTTGTCAAAACAGGTGTATCGCAGTAAAAGTCCTGTTGATATTCAGCTAATACTTCCGCACCTTCGCCATGGATAATATCACATAAAAGCTCTGCTGGATATTTCCGATTTTTGTAGTAAAAAGAATTCTGTTCTTCTTTAGATAAAGCATCAATTTCTTCTACCCAGATTCCAGCCAGTTCCTTTAATTCTCCTGGATATCCTCCACAGGTAATATAATCATTCTCATCTGTATAACCACTTAAATACGTAAATAAGAGAGTCCCTCCTTCTGTTACATATTCCTTCATCCTTTTACTTACACCATCTTTAACCATATAGAATAATGGTGCTGCAATGCATTGATATTGTGAGAAATCCTCGTCTACACCTATAACATCAACAGAAATATGGTTATCAAAAAATCCACGATAATAATTCAGAATCTCATCCACATATTTTAATCGCGTTGTAGGACCAGCTGAACCTTCTACCGCCCACCATGTAGGCCAGTCAAAAATCAATGCAGCTTTTGCTTTGGTTACTGTTCCCAAAGTTTCTTGCCCTAGTTTCTTTAGCTCTTTTCCAAGTTCTGCGCATTCTCTAAACACTCTTGTGTCACTTCTTCCTGCATGATCAATCACAGCGCCATGAAATTTCTCACAGGCTCCTGGACTTCTTCTCATCTGGAAAAACATCACCGTATCAGCTCCATGTGCTACTGCCTGATAGCTCAATAAACGCATGACTCCCGGACGCTTTAGACCATTATCTGCCAGCCAATTAGATACACTTGGTGTTTGTTCCATAAGCATAAATGGTTTCCCATTTTTTAATCCCCTCATTAATTCATGATTCAGCGCAATCTGTGCCGGATCTGCATTTTTCGGAGGATAATTATCCCAGGAAATCACATCCAGATACTCAGACCATCTCTTGTAATCCAAGGTTTTATACGTTCCCATAAAATTCGTTGTAATCACAGCATCTGGAATATATTTTTTAATTGCTGCATATTCTGCTTTAAAATTTTCCATCATACTGTCCGAATTGAATCTTTTGTAATCCAAAGTGATCCCCTGAAACATACTTCTGTTTTCTTCAAAATGTTCACTCAAAAGATTTGGCGCTACAATTTCATCCCAGGAATAAAAAGTATGTCCCCAAAAATGAGTATTCCATGCCTTATTCAGTGAATCCAAGGTTTTATATTTTCTTTTCAACCAAACACGAAAAGCCTTTTCACAATTTTCGCAATAGCAAGTTTCACCATACTCATTGCTTACATGCCAGACAACAATATTTTCCTGATTCTTATAATGCTCTGCCAATTTCTCTGCCAGCTTCACTGAATATTTTTGAAATGTAGGGCTATTGGGACAGGAATTATGACGACCTCCAAATTTTCTTTTCATTCCACTAAACTCTGTCCGTAAAATATCTGGATATTTTCTCGCCATCCATGCCGGGTGTGCTCCCGTAGACGTAGCCATACAAATTTTCATTCCCTTTTCTGTTACCCGCTTTACTGTCTTATCCAGTTCTGAGAAATCATAAGTTTCTTCATCCGGCTGTAGCATAGCCCAATTGAATACATTTAATGTTACAATATCAATTCCCGCTTTTTCAAAAAGCTCCATGTCCTCTTTCCAGATATCTTCTGTCCACTGCTCTGGATTATAATCTCCTCCATAGAGGATTTTTTGTACCTTTTTCTCATCTAAAATTTTCATATCATCATCCTTTCAATCCTGAAAATGCGATACCTTGAATTAAATATTTTTGTCCAACACAATAAATCAGAACCATAGGAATCAATGCACAAACAGTACCAGCCATAATCAATCCATACTCTGCCCCATACTGAGTACGGAAAGCAGCCAGTCCTAACTGAATGGTTTTCAAATGATCCGATGTCAGGTACAGCATAGGTCCCATATAATCATTCCACATAAAGTTAAAGGTAAATATGCCAAGAGTCGCAATCCCTGGTTTACACATAGGAAGAATAATTCTGGCATATATTTTCAGTTCACCGCATCCATCAATTCTGGCTGCCTCAGAAAGTTCCTCTGGAATTCCCAGCATAAACTGTCTTAATAAAAATACACCAAATGCACTAAACAAGTTCATACAAATCAAAGCCATATGGCTGTCATACATTCCCATACCTTTTACAATAATAAACTGGGGAATCATAATTGCATGCCAGGGCACCATCATGGTAGCAAGATAGCACAAAAATATCTTATCACGTCCCGGATAGTTTAATTTACTAAAGGAATATGCTGCCAGAGAGCAGGTAACGATTTGTCCTGTTGTTACAATCACTGAAAGTTTTAAGGTATTCAAATAATATGTAAGAAATGGAATTCTGGACCACACTTCTTCATAATTAGAAAACCGGAATACTTCTGGAATCCACTTAATAGGATAACTGAAAATTTCATTGTTATTTTTAAAAGATGATGAAAGTGTCCAGATAAAAGGACTAATCATCAAAAGTCCCACTGTCAATAAGACTATAAATAAAATGGTATGATATACCTTCACCCTTGCTTTATATGATTTAATCAAAACGTATTCCTCCTTCTGCTGGCATTACATATAAGTAACCCATTTTTTCTGTCCCTTGAATTGGATCAAAGTAACAATCAGTACAATAAGAAACAGGAAATATGCCATGGCAGATGCATACCCAAACTCAAGCTGCTGGAAGCCTTCCTGATAAATTCTATATACCAGTACGTTTGTAGACCTTCCCGGTCCACCTTCTGTCATGATATTAATTAAATCAAATACCTGGAAAGAACTGATAATATTTAAAATCACTACCATGAACATTGTAGGAGACAGCATTGGAAGTGTAATCTTAAAAAACCGTTTCACAGCTCCAGCCCCATCAATTTGAGCTGCCTCATACAGTTGAGATGGTATTGACTGAAGTCCAGCTAGGAGAATTACCATATAATAACCTGCATTTTTCCAAATAGCAACAAGCATAACAGACCATAAGGCTGTGTCAGAAGATGCCAGCCACATAGGCGGATTCTCTATTCCTAATGACTGTAAAATTTGATTCAACGGTCCTGTATATGGGTTAAAAATCAGCGCCCATACAATTCCAACTGCTACCATGGAAGTAATGGTTGGGAAAAAGAACATTGTTTTAAACAAGCCACTTCCTTTAATACCTGCATTGACTGCAACTGCCAGAAGCAAAGAGGCTATAATGGTGCCAGGTACTGTCACCAAGGTATATAAAAGGTTATTAAAAAAAGATACCTGAAAATATTCATCCTGAAACATTTTAATATAATTAGAAAGTCCTACAAATTTAGAAAAGCCAAATCCATTATAGTCTGTAAAAGAGATAAATAATCCCATTACAATGGGAACTGCCATAAAAATAAAAAATCCGATAAAATTTGGCATTATAAACAGGTAGCCCTTCAGCCATTCCTTTTTAAATTTTCTTTTCTTTGCTACTTTTTGTCCGCTCATATTTATTCCTCTCTATTGATAGGAAGTGGGGAAGACTTATGTTCAGTGCTTCCCCACAAACAGATTCCTATTCGCTCATAATTTCCTGACGCTGTTTTTCGAAATTTTCCATCGTTTCATCAATATCTTTTTCACCTAAAAGATACAGTTCTGCATTTTCCTTCAAAGCTGTAAGTAATTCTCCATATTTCACATATGCCGGTGTTTCCATCACTTTTTTTGCATTAAATACGACATTTACAACATTTTCTTTTCCTACAACTTCAGAAAATACCTCTTTTGCCTCATCCCCAGAATATGCAGGGAGCATTCCATACTTTGGAAGAACCGTAGATCCACCCTCGCCACACAAATATTTCAGAAAGTCAAAACTTTCCTCTTTATGCTTTGCATCTTTTGGAATACCTGCAAACTGAAACTGTCCCCAGGTAGTTCCCGGCTCTACTCCTTCTGGAACAGGCATAGGTGCTACATTCCAGTTAATATCTGTCTTTCCGTCTTTTTGATCTGTCAAAAGCATATTAATCAGCCACTCTCCCTGAGGCATCATAGCTACCTTTCCGTTTTCAAAATCTGCCAGATACTGTGAATTTGTAGCCTGTATTTCTGCCATAGATACATGCGATTTATCTTCATTCATAAATTTGTTTAAATACTCTAATGATTGTTTCACTGGTGTAATATCATCTGCGTTCAAATAACACTCCTGCTGTGTTGCAATAGCGTGATAAATGTCCCAGTTAATCCAATAACCACCATACTGTTTCCCATCACCAGAAGTCAATTCTTTTGCCATATCGCCATATTCGTCCCAGGTCATTTGTTCTGGCATGGTAATTCCAGCATCTTTTAATAAGTCTTCATTATAAAACAGCATCCAACAAGTAGAGCGTGTAGGCAGCGCCCATACCTTACCTTCAGGGTAAGATGCATCCCATAAAGAGCCATACTTGCTAATATCCAAATCACTCTCTTCTACCATTTTTGTAATATCTGTAAGTGCACCTGAATCTTGAAATTGTTGAACCTGATTCATAGTCCGGATATCTACAATATCTGCATCACTTCCTGCAGAAAGCATAACTTTTAACTTATCATCGTAACTATCGTTTGCAATACTCACAACTTCGACTGTAACCTTGTCCTGACTTTTATTATAGTTTTCAGCGATCTCTGTCATGTAGTTTTCTTCATCGCTCCAGATGTAAAACTTCAGATTTACTTTTCCATCTTCTGTCTTCGCTGATTCCGCTTCTTTATTACCTCCGCTTCCTCCGCATCCTGCCAGCATCCCCGCTGCCATTATTACACTCATAATTCCTGCTGCTATTCGTTTCTTCTTCATAGTTACCTCCTTTTGCCAAGTTTCCTCTGACTTGACCCTGTATATTTGTTTTGCTATACTAACTATACAATAGACTAACTTAATCAGACAGGTTGAAATTTTATCCACCTTTTTTATTTTACTAATTCTGCTATACTAAAAAAGAAAGAGGTATGGTTGTATGTTTTATTTCTTGATTTTAATTTTAGCTTTGATATTTTTCTTAATCATTCTATATTTTAGAGGTAACAAAAATCACACAGTGCTTATTTTTTTACTTTTTTCTTATTTTGTTGCCCTTAGCTCCATGATTGTCTATATTTCTAAAGATACTTACTATTATAATCTTATAAAATCCTATTTTTATCTTCCTAATTTTATTTGGAGATGGTTTTTCTTTTTTAAAATTAGCAAAATAAACCTGATTCGCCTAATGAATCTTTCCAGCCTTAGTATTGTAATCATCAGCACATACTTTGCCTTTTCTTTTTGCCATCCCAAAAAACGCATTACAGAAAAACTTTTAAAAGCTGCTGTATGGTTATACTATATTTTTCTTGCTATATTATATGATCCTGTAACAAATTATAAACTATATTATTATTTATATCCAAGCTACATGAGTGTAGCCCAATACGAAAAGATGGAATTTTCTATTATGGAAATTACCAGAGTATGCAATAATGCTATCGTTTTATCCTGTATGATTTTTCTGCTTATCGCCTTGCGTAATTCTCCAAAACTAAAATTATTCCGTTTTAATCATTGTTTTTTATGCATCAGCTACGGAATTTTTTCTTTGGTATATGTATTTTTTATATCTCTGGCTCCCAGCTTCTTTTTGAAAATTTCCAAAATTGCCGGAACACATACATACCGCTCCATCCATTTAAGCAGTCATTCCTTATTTTATGATGCTTTTCCTTATTTTTTAATTGCTGCTGCAGGCCTATTAACTTACTGCACTTACTGGCTGGCAACGCTTACAAACCAAATGGCATTATCAGAATTTAGTATTTCAAAAGGGATCAGTTCTTCTGAAACAACTTCGAAAATTTTCTGCCATTACATAAAAAACGAAATTCTTGCTCTACAATCTGAAGCGGAACTTTTAACGCCTTCACCAGAAGAGACAGAAATTCTAAATAATATAAAAAAACGCTGTGAAACACTTTATTCTAGAATTGATGAAATTCATCGCAGCACCAAAACAAGTGAATTGAACCTAAAACTTTTTTCACTCCAGGAAATCCTGGAACAAACGCTTAAAAACTTTTCCCTGGAATTATCCGAAATTTCTGTAGTTCAGAACTATCCAAAGGAAACTATTTGGGCTATGGTTGATCCAGTTTATATGGATCAGGCAATCCATAATATTATAAAGAATTCTCTAGATGCTATGAACGATATTTCAAATGAACAAAAAAGTCTCATTTTAACTTTGAAAACCAATAGACGTTATGCATGGATAGAAATCAAAGATACCGGAAAAGGGATTTCTAAAGAAAATCTTGAACAGATTTTTTTGCCTTTTTATTCTTCCCATCCTTATTCCAAACACTGGGGAATCGGGCTGACTCTTACCTATAAAATTATTCATGCTCATGAAGGAAAAATAGATGTAGTCAGTACATTAGGAAAAGGAACGTCCACTAGAATTTTTCTCCCTCTTATAACAAAAGAAGGCATTATACAATCGAAATCCGTTGCACACACCAGAAAGGAAAACTAATCATGATTAATCCAATTAAAGTAATAATAGCTGAAGATATTGCCCCTATCCGCAAACGATATGTCAAAATTTTAGGCAGTCATCCTGAAATTCAGGTATTGGCTGATGTAGACAATGGAATAGACGCATGCAAAAAAGCCAGCGAATTAAAACCGGATGTAATTCTTATGGACATTGAAATGGAATGTAAAGATGCCGGAATACGGGCTACGGGTGAAATATTATCAGAAAATCCTCAAATAAAAATTATTATTCTTACTGTGTATGAAGAAGATGAATTAATTTTCTCTGCTTTCCGTTTAGGCGCCTGCGATTATATTCTAAAGAATGCTTCCGAAGAAGAAATTCTTCAGGGTATTATTGGCGCCTATCATAATTCATCTCCCATCCGCCCTGAAATAGCGGATAAAATACGCAACGAATTTCAACGGGTAAAAACCTATGAAAGCAGTTTCCTTTTTATGCTGAATTTACTTTCAACACTGACACCACGAGAACTGGATACTTTATATTTACTTTCTAATGGATACAGTAAAAAGGATGTATGCGAACTGCGCTGTGTAGAAATGAGTACTGTAAAATCACAAGTACATAATATCTTAAAAAAATTCAACAAGAAAAAAATAGCAGATGTCATTACTACCGAAGCAGAACGACATCTGCTTGGGACAATTCTTCAGAATCATCCCAAAAATTAATAATTTTTTGCCTTAAGTCTATCAAAAACTATATCAGACTTTTTCGTACCTCAGCCGCTCTTGCATGCCCCATAAGCCCTTCTCCCTTTGCCATACGGTACACCAACGGAGCCAGCTCTGCAGCCGCCTCAGGTGTCATGCTCTGGTAAGTACAGGTTTTCAAAAATGTTCCAACCCACACTCCGCCTGTATATCTGGCTGCCCGAAGGGTTGGAAGTGTGTGGTTGGTTCCTGATGCATAGTCCCCAAACACTTCCGCTGTATTTTCTCCCATAAAAAGGGAACCGTAATTATAAAGCTGCTTTGACACTTCTTCTGGATTCTGAACATTCAGTTCCAGGTGCTCCGGCGCATATTCATTGGCCAGACAGACAGCTTCTTCCAGAGAATCCACCAGTATCACCTCTCCATAAACTTCCCAGGATTTTCTGGCAATTTCTGCTGTTTCCAGTACAGCCAACTCTCTCTCAACCGCTTCCATCACTGCTGTTCCAAAAGACTCTTCTGTTGTAATCAGAATGCCCTTTGCATTTGGGTCGTGCTCTGACTGAGCCAGCAAATCGGCTGCCACAATTTCCGGTGTTCCGCTACCATCTGCAATCACCAGAACTTCACTGGGACCTGCTACAAAGTCAATGCCCACCTGACCATAGCACTGGCGTTTTGCCTCTGTGACAAAGCGGTTTCCAGGACCTACAATCATATCCACAGGTCTGATTTCCTCTGTTCCATAAGAAAAGGCTGCAATTGACTGGGCGCCTCCTACTGCGTAAATTTCATCAGCCCCTGCAATGTCCATGGCTACCAGAGTTTTCGGATTTATCTCATTAGTTCCTTTCATAACAGGCGAACAGGCTGCCACCCGCTCCACACCCGCGGTTTTCGCCGGAATAATTAACATAAGGGCTGTAGAATACAAAGGATAATTTCCTCCCGGCACATAACAACAACAGGATTTTACAGGGATAATTCTGTGCCCCAGAAAGATTCCCGGCGCTGGGCTGAAGTTTTCCAAAGGTCTTACGGTTTCTTTCTGCGCCTTGGAAAAGGCTCTGATATTGGCTGCTGCTGCCTTTAAATCTTCAATTTCCTGTGCAGTGAGTTTGGTGTATGCCACCTGAATTTCTTCTTTACTCACACGCAAGGTTTCTCTGGTACAGCCATCAAATTTCAGATTATATTCTTTTAAGGCAGCATCTTTTTGCTCTCTTACATAGTTAATCATCTCTTCCACTGTTTTTGTAAGGTTTTTTCTATCTTCTTCTGTCCGCTGACAGGATTTTTTCATAATTTTCATATGCTTTTACTCCTTGTTTTTTATTTCTGCCATTGTAGAATATGGAGTCCGGTTCATGTCAACCTGCGGTTTCCCAAAAACTTATAAAAAACCTGGAGTATACTCCAGATTTGTGTTAGGATAAAAAAAAACAGGAGGTGGCTCTTATGCGGATCGGAAAAGTATCTGAACTGTATCATATTTCTGTGGACAATCTTTATTATTATATCAAATACGGTCTTCTGGTTCCTCCCCGTCCAAAGGGACAGTATGTCTTTGATCAGGCTACTCTTAAGGATTTGGAATGGATTCTGGAATTAAAAGAACTGGATTTTTCTCTCCGGGAAATCCACATCATTCTGTCCTTAAAACGGGTCTCCGGTCTGGCAGACCCTCAGGATGTGGAGGAACTGAAGGCTATCTATACCGGAAAACGTGATTTCTGTCTCCAGGAAATTCAGCAAAAGCAAAAAATCATAGGGTGCTTGGAAGAAAAAATCAAAGACCTTGATCAGCACCCTGCTTCTGCTACCTTGAAAACAGGAGTTCCCCTGTCCATGCTTCCTCTCCTTTGCTGTCCTGTATGCAAAGGTTCCCTGTCTCTTACGGATGTGGAAATGGATCAGCGTTTCCTCTACCATGGCGCTCTTGGATGCTCCTGCGGCTATAAGGCTGTGATTGACAAGGGCATTCTCATGACTCCAAATAAGAATACCAATCTTCAGGACACTCCTGATGTAACCAGAGAATTATATAAAGACCTTCCACCTCAGTTGATTTCCATGTTTCAGCGCTCTTATAACTGGATGCTGGAACGCATGGAGCAGGTCAACTTACATCACAAGGTCATTGCAGAAACCTATGTCAATGCCTGGTTCTTCATGCACAATCATCTGGAATATCTTCCTGGGGACAGCCGCTATATTGTTATTGACAAATATCCGGAAACTCTGTTGATGTATAAACACCTTATTGAAAAACAACGCCCGGATCTGGATATTTTGTATCTGGCAGATAGCAGTACCACTTTTCCTTTGAAATCAGAATGTATTGACCTGCATCTGGATTTTTTTGCGGTAAATGAACATAATTTTTACCACCCCAGCTTTTTATACCAGAAGCTGCGCCCTTATTTCAGTCCACAGGCAGATGTAATCGGCACCTATTTCTACTTTAAGCATGCTCCAAAATCTATGAAGCAGCTCCTTAGTATGTATCCGGAATGTTCTCGCCAGAATTTTCAAAATTCTTATTTCCATGAGGAGCTGAGAAAAAACGGTTTTCAACTGCTCTCAGAAGAGGATTGTGGATTTACCACTGATTCAGGAAACAACCTGGGCTTTGGATTCCATGTAAAGGGTGAAAAAATGCACCTTCTTCCTTATCATGGAAAAAGGTGCAGATAATATCTCAGGCAAAAAGTTTTTTCGCTACTTCTACTAAATAATAAGTATCTTTCACTCCTGCTGTCTCATATGGGGAGTGCATTGCAAGAAGCGGAAGTCCAATATCAACACTGTTTAACGCTACCTTTGTATTGGAAATATTTCCAAGGGTAGAACCGCCTGGAACATCAGAGTGGTTGGTAAAGGTCTGATATGGCGCTTCTGCTTGTTTACATAAATCTTTAAACATGGCTGCTGATACAGCGTCTGTACAATATTTCTGGTTTCCTGCATATTTAATCACAATTCCCTGATTCAATACCGGACGGTTTACAGGGTCTGCTTTTTCTGTATAATTCGGATGCAGTGCATGTCCATTATCCGCAGATACCATAAAGCTGTCTGCCAGGGTTCTTAAATAATCTTCATAGTCCATGCCAAGACTGCGCGTCATCCGAACTAACACATCATACAGGAAGGTGGATGCCGCACCCTGTTTGGTACTGCTTCCCACTTCTTCATTGTCCAGTACACAGTGTACTGCCACATGCTCTTTTTTCTCCCCGCCCAGGAAACCTTTTAAAGAAGCAAAAGCACACTGCAAATCATCCAGTCTTCCTACAGATAAAAATTCTTCCTGTGCGCCCCAGATGCTTCCTTTTTGTCTGTTATACAGAAACAGGTCATGTCCCAAAATATCTTCTGCTTTTACACCTACGTTCTGTGCTACTGCCTCCATGAAGGTGTCTTTTGCCCCGATTTCTCCATACAGAGGCAGCATATCCTTCTGTGCGCTGTACTGATAACCATCATTAATCTGGCGGCTCATGTGAATAGCCAGATTGGGAATCATAAGAAGATCTCTGTCAATATCCACCAGCTTTGTAACAAAGGCATTGTTTTCTTTCACCACAACCCGTCCGGCTACGGAAAGAGGGCGGTCAAACCATGGAGCGCAAATCATGCCGCCATACTTCTCCACATTCAGCTTCACATACTTGTTTTCCACAGTCATTTCCGGATTATCTTTGATTTTGAAAGATGGTGAATCACTGTGGCTTGCCATAATACGGAAGCCTTTCCACTCTCCCTGTGGCACTGAAAAAGCAATGAGAGCTGAATCATTTCTGGTAACAAAATAGTTTCCGCCTTTTTCTATCTGCCACTTTTCATTTTCTTTTAATTCCTGATAACCTTCCTGTTTCAATGTTTCCTTCATGGTTGCGACTGCCTGAAAACAGGTAGGGCTTTTTTCAATAAATGCAATTAATTCCTTTGCTGTCTGCTGAAACATGTTCTTTGCCTCTTTTCTATATGATTTTTATTTATTTTCCTGTCTTTTTAACAATTCCATTGCAATTTTTTCTGCTGTAATAGGCATTTCACGAATGCGGACTCCCACTGCATGATCCACTGCGTTGGCAATGGCAGGACATGGGGTATTAATAACAATCTCACCAATAGATTTCGCCCCAAATGGATGGGATTTTTCATAACTTGGAGCAAATTCCACACGAATCTTGCCCACATCCTGTCTGGTTGGAATCTTATACTGCATAAAGGAATTGTTCCGAAGCTGGCCTTTTTCATTGTACTGGATATCCTCATAAAGCGCCATGCCGATTCCCTGTCCGATTCCGCCTTCTGTCTGTACTCTTGCCAGATTTGGGTTAATGGGTGTTCCGCAGTCTACCACTGCCACATAATCCAACAGTTCCAGACTTCCGGTCTCCTTGTCAATCTCAACTTCTGCCATACCTACCATGAAAGGTGGCGGGGAAATCTTAGAAGAGCGGGTGGCAGATGCCTGAAGATTCACATTATTTCCGCAGGTTCCTTTCACTGCAATTTCTTCTAAGGTTACTTTTCTGTCTCCATCCAGTTCATAAACCACTTTTCCGTCAAAATCTACTTCTTCCGGCGTTTTCTCCAACATTTCTGCCCCAAGCTTCTGAATCTGTGCGCGAAGCTTCTGGCAGGCATCGGTAACTGCCATACCAGTCACATAAGTAGTGGCAGAAGCATAAGAGCCGGAATCGTAAGGAGATACGTCTGTATCTACCCCGAATGCTATAATATTATCAATATCAGTTTCCAGAATATCGGCTGCCATCTGAGAAAGGATAGTGTCGCATCCGGTTCCCATATCCGTTGCCCCAAGGTTTAAAGTATAAGAGCCGTCCTCTCCTAATTTCACTTCCGCGCCTCCGATATCAACACCTGCAATGGAGGAACCCTGCATAGCCAGAGCTGCGCCTACTGCCCGCACTTTTCCATTTCCCATATCTTTCACAGGATATTTCTCATCCCAGCCTATCATTTCTTTGGCTTTTTCCACACACTTATCCAGGGTACAGCTTGTGACAACCGGACATCCATCATATCCCAGGAACGGATCCCCTTCTCTGGACAGGTTCAGCTCCCTGAATTTTACCGGATCCATGCCCATCTCATGGGCCAGCTCATCCACTGCAGACTCAACTGCAAAGATTCCCTGGGTAGCCCCATAACCTCTGTAAGCGCCGGCAGACATGCGGTTGGTATACACTACTTCATAAGTAAAACGATATGCTTCTTTTTTCCCATATAATCCCAAAGGCTTATGACCGGAAAGTCCTACAGTAGTAGGTCCATGCTCCCCATAAGCGCCTGTGTTGGATAAGGTATGGATATCCATGGCTTTTAAAATACCATGTTCATCTGCACCCAGACGTACCCGCACTTCCATTTCATGACGTGGTGAGGAACAAATCTGAGATTCATAGCGGGAATATACCAGCTTGGCAGGCTTTTTAGTCTTTAAGGTAACAAGCGCCGGATATACTTCTGTTACTGATGTCTGTTTCGCCCCAAAGCCGCCTCCGATACGAGGTTTGATTACACGCACATTAGATGCACCGATTCCCAGCGCTCTTCCCAGAATTCTTCTCACGTGGAAAGGAACCTGTGTGGAGGTTACCACATTCATCCGTCCGAAATGATCCAGATAAGTATAGCTTCGGAAGGTTTCCATCATAGCCTGCTGATTTGCCTTGGTGTGATAGGTTCTGTCAACAGTGTATTTACATGCTTTTAAAACAGCTTCCACGTCTCCAGAGCTTTCTTCCCGGGCGGCACAGAGATTCCGCTTATTATCTGCTCCCACCGGCACTCTGGACTCCCAGTTGTCTTCCGGGTGAATCACTATCGGGTTATCCTTAGCTTCATGAAAGTCCAGAACTGCCTCAAGCACCTGATATTTCACTTTAATCAGCTTTAACGCCTTGTCAACTGCTTTCTCATTTTCTCCTGCTACAATGGCCACAGCATCTCCTACAAAACGCACTCTCTGGTCCAGAATCAAACGGTCATAAGGGCTTAATTCCGGATAAGTCTGCCCTGCAAAGGTGAAGCGATCCTGTGGAACGTCTTGATAAGTAAGTATACAGGCAATTCCCGGCACTTTAAAAGCAGCCTGTGTGTCAATTTCTTCAATCAGCGCATGGGCATGAGGGCTTCTAAGAAGCTTCACAATCAGGCAGTCCTTTGGCGCCAGATCATCTGTATACACCGGCTGACCAGTTACAAGGGCCATGGCATCTTTTTTTTCTACCGATGTGTTTACATATTTCATTCCTTATCTTCCCCCTTTTTCTGCTTTTTCTTATATTCCAGATAATTCAGAATGCTTCTGGTCTGTCCCATAAAACCACTGCACCGACAAAGATTTCCTGCTAAGTATTCATTAATTTCCGCTTCTGTAGGATTTTCTAATTCTTTTAACATAGCAAAAATATTCATTAAAAATCCCGGATTGCAGAAACCGCACTGTTCTGCTCCCTGTTTCGCCAGAAACCCGCCGATTTCCTCTGCCTCTTTTTGCATTCCTTCTAAAGTTACCACATGTTTTCCATCTGCTCTGGCAGCCAGAAAACTACAGGACAACACTGGTTTTTCCTCTAAAAGTACGGTACAAAGTCCACAGTTTGCAGTTTCACAGCCTCTTTTCACACTATAGCAGCCTTTTGCCCTTAACAAATCCAGTAGCAGCATGTCCGGCTGAATTTCTTCCTGGATTTTCTTTCCGTTTAACCAGAATTTAATTTCCATTATTCCATTCCTCCTGCCTGTGATTCTTTAGAAGCTGCTGCAAGAAGCGCTCTTTTTGTAAGAACTTTTACCAGGAGGCTTCTGTATTCCCTGGAAGCTCTCATATTGCTTCCGGTTTTCACCTGACCCTGCACATAAGTTCCAAAAGCTTCTGCTGCTGCTTCCTGTTCTTCTTTTGACAGATTTAAAAAGTCTTTTACCATGCCCTCTTTATCTTCAATGATTCTTGCTCTGGAAGGACATGCTCCTACAACAGTTTTCACCTGACCCTTACCATCTAAAGACAAGGCGCAGGTAAGCACCGGAAAATCGGTCTTGCTGTTTCTCTGGCTGAGATATACGGTTTTCATTGGCTGTTTCTTCACAATAATCCGTACCAAAATATCCCGGTCACGTTTGCTTGCTGCAAATTCTTCCATGGAAACAATACCGCCTTTATATAATTCCACATAAGAGTCCATAGCTAAAAACATGGTCAGCACATCGGAAAATCCAAATCTTCCAAAAATACTGCCTCCCACTGTAGCGCAATTTCTAAACTGCACCCCAACAATATGACGCAGACTTTCTTTCATTGCCCCATTGGTGTACGCTGCCAGACCCTGGTGGGTTTCCAGCGCCCGAAGAGAAGTCATGGCTCCGATACGGAACTCTTCTTCCGTCTCTTCTATAGTATCTAATCCTAATCCTGATAAATCAATAGCTGTGCTGACCATACGGTTTCCCATTTTCAGCCACACCATTCCGCCTAATACACAGGCCGATTTCTTCTGATTCAGCTCATAAGCCTCTTCCAGGTCCTTGACCTTTCTGTATTCCTTGATTTTTAACATCTCTTATCCTCTTTACTTTCCAAATAACTGTAAAAAAGAATCTTGCTTGCAAGATTCTCCGCTGCAGTGCTCCTATGTTGTTTTACCTGGTTTTAGTATAGCATATACATTTTAAGTGAAGCAAGCATTTTCTCTTTTCATTTCCTCAAATCTATATTAGAATGTTACTATTCAAACACAAAAGAGGAGATTAGAAAAGATATCATGAAACACACAACAGATTTAGGAAAAGATAAAGTTCCCCTTCTGGTTCTGAAGCTGGCAATCCCCTCCATGATTGCCCAGTTTGTCACTGTTCTGTACAGCATTATAGACCGGATGTTTATTGGGAATATAGAAGAAATCGGCGATATTGCTCTTGCGGGGGTGGGGGTGTGCGGGCCTATTGTAACTCTGCTCACCTCCTTTGGAACTCTCATTGGGCTTGGGGGCTCCATTCTCATGGCAATGCGTATGGGGGCAGGGCAAAAGAAAGAAGCGCAGTCTATTCTTGCCCACAGTTTTGCTATGCTGGTGGCCTTTTCCGCTGTATTGACTCTGGTTTTCCTGCTGAGTAAAAAATATCTGCTGAACTGGTTTGGCGCCAGCCCTCTGACCTTTCCTTATGCAGATACTTATATGACCATATACACAGCGGGAACCTTTTTTGCCCTTATGGCTATTGGGCTGAACTATTTCATTACCTGTCAGGGCTTTCCTGCTGTTGGTATGTGTACGGTACTCATTGGCGCCATTACCAACATTGTGCTGGATCCTGTATTTATTTTTGTTTTTGATATGGGCGTGGCAGGGGCTGCCTGGGCTACAGTAATTGCCCAGTTTGCATCCTGTGCTTTTGCCTTTTGTTTTCTGATTGGAAAAAAGGTTCCGGTGGGAATTACAAGATTAAAAAGAGAAATGCTTTCCAAAAACATTACCTGCCGGATTTTAGGATTGGGATTATCTCCATTCCTGATTCTGGCAACAGACAGTGTCATTATTATTATCATGAACACTGTTTTGCAGCACTACGGAGGTCCGAAGGAAGGAGATTTGCTCATTACCTGCGCTACCATTGTACAAAGCTATATGATGCTCATTACCGGTCCCATGCTTGGTATTTCCAGCGGAACCCAGGCTATTTTAAGCTACAATTACGGGGCAAAGGCTACCAGACGGGTGCGAAAGGCAGAGCGCTGCATTTTACTTTTATGCCTCTGTTTTACTTCCCTGATGTTCCTACTGTCCAGAATTGTCCCCCAATACTTTATTGGAATTTTTACCAGAGACCCGGGACTTACAGATTTATGTATCTGGGGCATCCACATTTTTACACTTATGATTGTGCCCCTGAGTTTTCAGTATGTTTTCGTGGACGGCTTCACTGCACTGGGAAGAAGCAAAACAGCGCTGTTCCTCTCCTTGTTCCGCAAGGGTGACTATGTACTGTTTACCATGATACTCCCTATCTTCTATGGAGCCAGAAGCGCCTTCTACGCACAGCCTCTGGCTGATGGCATTGCCGCTGTTATGTCAACCGTAGCATTTTTACTAATTTTCAAGAAACATTTGCAAAAACAGGAGGTTTCATTATGAAAAAACACAGAAACTTACTTTTCAAACCTGCACTTCTCACTGTCCTTATCCTTTTCACTCTGACCAGTTGCGGAAAAGACGACAAGAAAAAAGCTGAAGAAGCAGAATTAGACGCTGTCTCTGCTTCTCTTAGCGGTACTCTGACTTCCTATACAGGTTCTCAGCTTTCTCTGAAAACTGCGGAGGGGGAAACTCTTACTTTTGATAATTGTTCCAACGCAAAACTGGAACTTACAAACGGAATTATTCCTGGAAATGAAGTTCTGCTGGTGTATGTTGGCGCTATAAAAGATACGGATACCAGCAATGTGAAAGTACGAAAAATCATTGTGGAAGAAAACAATGCAGGATTGATTCCTGACAAAGAAGATGGCGTTATCAGCGGCTCCGCTGCCTCCGGATCTACCTATTCTCCTGCAGGTGAAGATGAGCCTGCAAGCGGTGTAGAAGTAGAAAAAACTTCTGGTACCGGAACAATTATAGGCGGCGTAAATGTCCGCAGTGATGCCAAAAGCGGCTCTGAAATCCTGGGGCATCTAAGCAATGGAGATTCTGTTACCGTTACAGGGATTTGCGAAAACGGGTGGTACCGAATTGTTTTTGAAGGAGGCACTGCTTTTATCTGGAAGGATTATGTGGAGTATGAGAGATGACATACTTTTATGCAATTCCCACTCCCCAAATCAGTTTCACTACATTTTTCACCACCCATTGCAGCAGGATAATCCCTGCTGCAATATACAGATAGGTATCTTTATATTTCATTCCAATTCCAAGTTTCCCCTTTGTGATATATTCCACAGTATGAGAAATCATAAACCAGAGATATATCGCACCTCCATATACCACCACCGGATGATAAAAAAAGGATGCAATGATATGGCCTTTCAGCAGTTCCCGGACAGCCCTGGTCCCACCGCATCCGGGACAGTAATAGCCCGTCCATTTATGAATCACGCAAGGCGGCAGCTTCATGTGAATTTCAAAAATCTTCCCTGCCGCTGCCAGAACCAAAAACACCAGAAATAGAATCCACCCTGCCTGGTATAGTTCTTTTTCCTGTTTTTTATTTCTTACCTTTTTTACCTTCATAATTGAAATTCTCCCCTTGTAACCTCTATGTAATGTGGTATAATTATACCACACATTACATATAAAGATTGGAGATTATTTATGAAACGAACATCTGCAAATCTGAAGACCCTGGCCAGAGAATCTCTTGCCGGAAACTTCAGTCTTCCAGTTTCTGCTTACCTTTTAATCACGATTTTAACCAGTGTTTTAAGCATGATTGTAACAGGGTTTTTAGATGTTTCTAACACTGTAAGCCTGATTACCAGCCAGATTCTGATATATCTTTTTTCCCTGTTGAGTTCCTTACTTATGGTTGGTTATGATAAGATGCTCTTAAATCTGAACCGGAGACAGCCTTATACTCTTGGAAATATCTTTTATGCCTTTTCCCACAATCCGGACCGTTTTATTGTGGTAAATTTCCTTCTGCTTCTTGCTGGAATTCTGGTATCACTTCCTTTTGATATTCCAAGCTATACCAGCACTTCCTGGAACGCTATGGTTCTTAGTCTGGTAGGAATGTTAATACGCAGTCTGGTAAGTATTGTTCTGGCAGCCTTTTTCGGTCTTGCCAATTATCTGCTTCTGGACTACCCGGAAATGGGCGCCATGCAGGCTCTGAAAGAAAGTCTGCGACTTATGAAAGGCAACAAAGGACGCTATGTACATCTGTACCTCAGCTTCCTGCCTCTTACTATTGTATGTATTTTCACCTGTTATATCGGTATTTTATGGCTCCTGCCCTATATGCAGACCACTCTGGCATTCTTCTATATGGATATTACCGGAGAGCTGGATAATCCTGTTGTAGATTCAGAAAATATTCAGGATAATTCCTTTACAAATCCTTTCTAAAGAAAACCTAAAAAATCCAAATTGAGAAATGGAGCTTCTGTTTTGCACAAAAGCTCCATTTCTTCTTACCTATTTGAATTTATGATTCTTTCAATATCGCGGCCACTATAAAAAATACGTACTACAGTGACAGTTCTCTCCTCATCATTCACCAGATAATAAACGATAAAATTATCCACTGGTAATTGATGCATCCCCATGGACTGCCAGGGTTCCCATTCCACTATTCTATAGCGTGCTGGCATGAAATTCAATGCCCGAATCCTTTTCCTGATATGCTCCACTTGAGCAGTTGCAGTATCCTGAACCAGAAGTTCATTTGCAATATGGGCATAAATTTCCTTTAAGTCATCAAGTGCATCCTCAGAGTATCTGACCATATAACTTTCTGTCATATATCAAACTCCTTCGCAAGTATCGCATCCACTTCATCAGCAGAATACACTTTTCCTGCTTTGATAGAATCAATGCCTTTTTGAAGTTCTGCATCTAGCTGCTCTCTGGCTATTGCGCCAACAGCTACAGGTTTTGAAGAAGGAAGACGCAAATCAAATGGCATCCCTTTTTGCAGTACAATCTGGCTATAAAGCATCTGAATTGCACTTGACGGAGAAATGCCAAGCTGAGAAAGAATTTCTTCTGCACTGTCCTTGAGATTGGTATCTATTCTTGCATATACCGCAGATGTGTTCGCCATAATATCGCCTCCTAGTTTTCTTTTATCATACTCTCTTTCGCTTTCATTTGCAAGCATTTGCAAGAATTTTCTTCAAACAAATACCCCAGCATTTCATATCCCTTTTCCAGAACCTTCCCGCTTTTCTCCGCTTCTTCCTCATTATATTTCCGGCAATGTTTCTCCTTTTTCCTGCTGTCATACAACAGGTACGGAACCGGATTTCCTGTATGGGTTTTCACATGGATTGGCGTTGGATGATCCGGAAGAATCAACATCCGATAATCCTCCCCTGAAGCATCCAGGCCTTCTTTCACCAGACGGATAACTCTCTCATCCAGATACTCAATAGCCTGGACTTTTTTCTCAATGCTGCCCTGATGCCCCATTTCGTCCGGCGCTTCCACATGAATATAGGCAAAATCAAAGGAATCCTTTAAAAGAGCATTTAATGCTGCCCTGGCCTTTCCCTCATAATCGGTATGCAGACCACCTGTAGCTCCTTCCACGGTAAGATTCACCATGCCCGTTCCAACAGCAATCCCTTTGAGCAAATCCACTGCTGAAATCATGGCTCCTTTTTTGTGAAACTTCTCTTTGAAATCCGTAAGCTGTGGTTTTGTCCCTGCTCCCCAGAGCCAGAGACTGTTTCCCGGATTCAGTCCCTTTTTCTTCCGTTCCTGATTAATGGGATGATTGACAAGAATCTCATAACTTTTTCTTTGCAAATCCAGTAGCGGCTTTTCCTCTGCCACATAGTCGCCTATAACCATTCCCCTGATATCATGGGGCGGTGTAAGGGGAACTACCATCCCCTGTTTCCAAATCAGGCAATGGCGGTAGCTGGTTCCCACATAAAACTGGAAAATTTCATTCTGAAGTTCCCGCTTCACTGCATCCAGAAGTTCTTCTGCTTCCTGAGTACTGATTTCGTCTGCACTGTGGTCCAGAATATGCTTTTCCTCATAGACTTCTTCCTCTTCAGAAAGAGTCACCAGGTTTGCCCGGATGGCAACGTCTCCCTCTTTCAAATCAACTCCTATATTCAGAGCCTCTAAAGGAGAGCGCCCGGAATAATACACCTTTGGGTCATATCCCAGCACAGACAGATTGGCTGTATCGCTTCCCGGACTCATGCCATCTGGTACAGTCTTCACCATGCCAATCTCCCCCCGCTCTGCCAGCATATCCATCATCGGTGTGTTGGCAAAACCAAGAGGTGTCTTTCCTCCCAGTTCTTCTAAAGGCTCATCTGCCATTCCATCTCCCAGAACCACAATATATTTCATACGCATTTCCTCTATGCTTTAATACGAATTCTGCTTACCATATTCTGCAGCTTCGATGCTTTTTCATCAAAAGCACCTTCGCTCATTTTCTCTGTAATAAACCCAAACTCATCTTCCAGTTCTGGCAGCAGCACAAGCTTTCCCTTGCCCAAAACTGCTTCTGCTTCCTGGAGTCCTGTTTCCTGATTTCCTTTTATACGTACAAAAAATCTATGCTGCACATCCTTTACATCCACCATATCCAGTCCATGGCTGCTCCAGCTCATCATAACTGTTTTGTTCAAATGTTTGGCGCAGTCCACCACATCTGCCACCACAGCGCTGGCTGTTGGCAGTTTTCCCGCGCCGCTTCCATAGAACATAGCGTCTCCCAGTACATTTCCATGTACAAAAATACCATTAAATACACCATTGACACTATACAACGGACTGTCCTTACCTACCAGCACCGGAGATACCATGGCATAAAAGCGGTTGTCTTTTCTCTTGCTGGTAGCCAGAAGCTTAATACTCATGCCCATAGCATTGGCATACTTCATATCCTCCACTGTAATTTTGGTAATTCCTTCTGTATAAACTTTCTCATAATCCACATGAGACCCATAAGCCAGAGAGGAAAGAATAGCAATCTTTCTGCAGGCATCATATCCTTCCACATCGGCCTCTGGATTGCGCTCTGCATATCCCAGTTCCTGGGCCTCCTTTAACACAGTATCAAAATCTCTGTACTTCTCCGCCATTTCTGTAAGAATGTAGTTGGTGGTTCCGTTTAAAATACCGGAAATCTCGTCAATCTCATCTGCTGTAAGAGAAGAATTCAAAGGACGGATAATCGGAATTCCTCCTCCACAGCTTGCCTCAAACATGTAGTTTACACCTTTTTGGGCAGCCAGCTTCATAAGCTCCTGTCCATGCCTTGCCACCAGCTCCTTGTTAGAGGTACATACGCACTTACCTGCTTCCAGGGCTCTCTTTGTAAAGGTATAAGCCGGTTCTACGCCGCCCATGACTTCTACCACAATCTTGACATCCGGGTCATTTACAATCTGCTCATAATCATGAACCAGAATCTTCTCAACAGAACTTCCCGGAAATTCTCTCAAATCCAGCACATATTTAATGCTGATTTCATCTCTCGCCCGCTTCTTAATACTTTCATAATTTGTCTCTATGACCTCAACAACCCCTGAACCCACTGTGCCATAGCCTAATACTGCAATCTGAATCATACTGTCTCTCCTTTTGTCTTTTCTCTCTACTCTCTTCCTAAAATCTTCAGATAATGGACTCCTTCAATATGCTCAATATGCTCCACCATAGCGGCTGCATCTCCCTGAGTCTCCGCAATAGTCACACTCAGGGTCAAAGTAGCGATTCCATTCATTGGAATACTCTGGTGAATCGTTAATATATTTCCATGGAATTTTGCAATGGTTCCCAGAACAGCCGAAAGCAGTCCCGGCTCGTCCTCCATCTGAATAATAAAAGTAATATTCTCCCCCCTTGTCTTTTCTTTAAACGGGAAAATATCATCCTTATATTTATAAAAAGAACTTCTGCTAATTCCCACAGCTTCTACTGCTTCCTGCACAGTTGCAGATTTTTGAATATCCAGAAGCCTCTTGGCTTCCACTACTTTCAGCAGTACATCCGGCACTGCCTTTTCTGTCACTACAAAATATCTCCGATTATCTGCCATAATTCTACCTTTGTTTTTTCAAAACTTAACTATTTTTCCTTTTTCCCAAGAGCTACCCACTTCAAGTATGCATTGATAAAGTTATCAATATTTCCATTCATCACTGCATCCACATTTCCTGATTCTTCATTTGTCCGGTGGTCTTTTACCATGGTGTAAGGCTGCATAACGTAAGAACGAATCTGATTTCCCCAGCCTATTTCTGTCAGCTCACCCTGGATTCCAGACAGCTTCTTTTCATTTTCCTGCTGTTTTAATAAATACAGCTTTGCTTTCAGCATCTGCATGGCCTTATCCTTATTCTGGAACTGAGAACGCTCATTCTGACACTGTACCACAATTCCTGTAGGAAGATGGGTAATACGGATGGCAGAAGACGTTTTATTAATATGCTGTCCACCGGCACCACTGGAACGATAGGTATCGATTCTCAAATCATCCTGATTAATTTCAACATCCACATCTTCCTCAATATCCGGCATAACATCACAGGAAACAAAGGAAGTCTGACGTTTTCCCGCAGCATTAAACGGAGAAATACGCACCAGACGGTGAACGCCTTTTTCGGATTTTAAATATCCGTAGGCATTTTCCCCATTCACCTGGAAGGTAACGGATTTAATTCCCGCTTCCTCCCCGTCCAGATAGTCCAAAACCTCTGTAGAAAATCCCTGTCGGTCTGCCCATCTGAGATACATGCGGTACAGCATACTGGCCCAGTCACAGGATTCTGTTCCGCCGGCTCCTGCATGAAGAGTCACAATGGCATTATCCTTGTCATATTCTCCGGAAAGTAATGTCTTAATTCTGATATGCTCAAAGTCCCTCTGAAATTCCTCCAGCATTTCCTGAATATCCGGAATCACAGAAGCATCCTCTTCTTCATATCCCATTTCAATCATAAGCTCAATCTCTTCTTTCTGATTCTGAAGCTTATGATAGATTTCAATGTCTCCCTTTAAAGAGCTTAATTCTTTCATCATCTTCTGGGAACGTTCTGCATCATCCCAGAAATCAGGCGCTTCCATTTCCCTCTCTAATTCTTCTACTCTCTGTTCTTTGTTCTCCAAATCCAGAGAATCCCGTACCTCTTTCAGAGGCTGTTCATAACCATTTAATGTATATTTAAACTGATCTAATTCCACCATATAGCAAATCTCTCCTTACTCTTCGTCTATTTCCACTGTTACCATATAGATACTCACTTGCTGTTCTACCTTTACCACAGTTCCCGTAAGCTTTTTCAGAGGTTTCTTTAAATTACTGGACATAGCCTCTGCGGGCTTTATGGTATAATAATACATCATTCCAGCCATGGTAAGAGCCTGATCCTCTTTTAGCTCTACCCTGTCTCCCTCTTTTACAAGACCTTCCCGCTCCATTGTAAAATCTACCATTTGTCCCATATCCATTCCTCCTAACCAAATAAACTGCTGCAGCTACAGTTTCCCGTACCTACAGCAGTTCTCATTATACTTTATACTGGCTTCCTGCCGCAGCACTGCTTATATTTCTTGCCGCTGCCGCATGGGCAGGGATCATTTGGATAGACTTTCTTCTCTGCTCTTTGTACTGGTTTTTTAGGCCCAGTCTCATCCTTATTGGTTCCTGTCACTTGTGCTACCTGTTCTCTCTCTACCTTATGCTCCAAACGTACATGGTACAGCAGTCTTAACGTAGCCTCCTGAATAGACGCAATCATACCGTCAAACATTTCATAAGCCTGCATCTTGTATTCTACCTTCGGATCTCTCTGTCCATACGCCTGAAGACCGATTCCCTGGCGGAGCTGATCCATATCATCAATATGATCCATCCATTTCTGGTCAATAACTTTCAGAAGAATCACACGTTCCAGCTCACGAAGCTGCTCTGCTTCCGGGAACTCTGCTTCTTTTTCTTCGTAAAGTTTTACTGCCTGCTCTTTTAAGTCTTGTTTTACCTGATTTTTCTTCTTTCCTTTTACATCTTCCAGTGTCAAAGGCTTTAATGGAATCGTAGGAAGCAGCACTGCATTGATTTCTCCTAAATCCCATTCTTCCTGGTCTACATCATCAGACAGACACATATCTACGGTATGGTCTACAGTATCTGTAATCATCTTATAAATAGAGTCACGCATGTTTGCTCCATCCAGAACCATACGTCTCTCTTTATAAATAATTTCCCTTTGTTCATTATTTACCTGGTCATACTCCAACAGGTTTTTACGGATACCATAGTTATTTCCTTCAATCTTCTTCTGGGCTTTTTCAATAGCACTGGAAAGCATTTTATGCTCAATCTGCTCATTTTCTGCTACCCCAAGAGACTGGAATACTTTCATCAGTTTTTCAGAACCGAAAAGACGCATTAAATCATCTTCCAGAGAAATATAGAATCTGGATTCACCCGGGTCTCCCTGACGTCCGGAACGTCCACGAAGCTGATTGTCAATACGTCTGGACTCATGACGCTCTGTACCAATAATCTTCAGACCGCCTGCTGCTTTTGCCACATCGTCCAGTTTAATATCCGTACCACGTCCGGCCATATTCGTAGCAATGGTTACATTTCCGGCTTCTCCGGCATGAGCTACGATTTCAGCCTCCTGCTCGTGGAATTTCGCATTTAATACCTGGTGCTTAATACCCTCTCTGTTCAACATCCGGCTTAAAAGCTCTGAAGTCTCAATAGTAATCGTACCGACAAGCACCGGCTGTTTCTTGGCATGGGCTTCTTTTACTGCCTCCACTACAGCCCGGAATTTTTCCTTTTTGGTCATATAAACTGCATCATCCAGGTCAATACGCGCTACCGGCTTATTGGTAGGAATTTCAATAACATCCATTCCATAAATATCACGAAACTCCTGCTCTTCTGTAAGGGCAGTACCTGTCATACCGGATTTCTTTGCATATTTATTAAAGAAGTTCTGGAAGGTAATGGTTGCCAGAGTCTTACTCTCTCTTCTTACCTTTACGTGCTCCTTTGCTTCAATAGCCTGGTGAAGACCATCGGAATATCTTCTTCCCGGCATAATACGTCCGGTAAATTCATCTACAATTAAAACTTCATCATCTTTTACCACATAATCCTGGTCACGGAACATGAGATAATGAGCCCGAAGAGCCAGAATCATATTGTGCTGGATTTCCAGGTTTTCCGGGTCTGCCAGGTTTTCAATATGGAAGAAATTCTCAACCTTTTTCACACCCTGTTCTGTAAGGTTTACGATTTTATCCTTCTCATTAACAATGAAATCACCGGTTTCTGTAATTTCTTCTCCCATAATGGCAGTCATTTTCGTCATTTCTCCGCTGGCTTCTCCACGCTCTAACTGTTTTGCCAGGATGTCGCAGACCTCATAGAGCTTGGTAGATTTGCCGCTCTGTCCGGAAATAATCAAAGGAGTACGTGCCTCATCAATCAAAACAGAGTCCACCTCATCAATGATGGCATAATGAAGGTCTCTCTGTACCAGCTGCTCTTTATAAATAACCATGTTATCACGAAGATAGTCAAATCCCAGTTCATTGTTGGTAACATAGGTAATATCACAGGCATACTGTTCCCGTCTCTCATCATTTTTCATGTCATTTAAAACCACACCAACAGTCAGTCCTAAAAATTCATGAACCTTTCCCATCCACTGGGCATCACGGTGAGCCAGGTAATCATTGACCGTTACAACGTGAACACCTTTTCCTTCCAGAGCATTTAAGTAAGCTGGAAGTGTAGATACCAGAGTCTTACCTTCACCGGTTCTCATCTCTGCAATACGACCTTGGTGAAGAATGATACCACCGATTAACTGCACCCGGTAATGCTCCATACCAAGAACACGCTTTGCAGCCTCTCTTACGGTTGCAAAAGCTTCCGGAAGAAGCTGGTCCAGAGTCTCCCCTTTTTCCAGACGGTTTTTATACTCTCTGGTCTTTCCCCGCAGTTCTTCATCTGTCAAAGCCTGCATGGTTGGCCGGAGAGCTTCGATTTTATCCACGGTAGAGTAGATACGTTTCAATTCTCTCTCACTGTGTGTTCCAAACATTTTTTTTATGATATTCATGTACTATTACTCCCAAAATCTATAGATTTTAACACTCTTAGCAAATATTGTAACACTTTCCGCCTCTTTACACAACATCTAAAAACACAAAAAAGAGGAGCTGTCCCTCAGATACAGCCCCACTTTTGTCACTTTACTTTTGAAATTGTTTTATTTCCCACTGAAAAGGGGAAGTTTCTCAGCCAAAATCCGGCTCAATGAGTCCATAGGTGTTGCCTTTTCTCTTATAAACAACATTGACTTCCTCTGTCTCTGCGTTTAAGAATACAAAGAAATTATGACCTAACAGTTCCATCTGTACACAGGCGTCTTCCGGATACATGGGCTTGAAGCCAAATTTCTTGGTACGAATGATTTTAATTTCATTTCCATCGTCTTCGAAATCCTTCTCTACAAATTCCGGCTGAAAACCTGCACTTTGTTTTTTGTCAATAATTTTATTTTTGTACTTTCTTAACTGTCTTTCAATAATCTCCTCTACCAGGTCAATGGAAACATACATATCGCTGCTTACCTGTTCGGAACGGATAATATTTCCTTTTACAGGAATGGTAACTTCAATTTTCTGTCTTTCTTTTTCAACGCTAAGTGTAACAATCACTTCCGTGTCAGAGGTAAAGTATTTCTCCAATTTCCCCAGCTTGTCTTCTACTGCACTTTTAAGGCCTTCTGTAACGTCAATGTTCTTTCCGCTTATTACAAACTTCATTCTGTCCAACCCCTTTTACGTGTATTTTACATAGGCAATGGTGCCGCCCTGTAATGTATTCTTATTATATCAATATTCCTCCATTTATTCAACAGTTTTTAGATAATTTAGAAACAAATTATATTTTTGTATACTCTTTTACTGATTCCCGTTTTTCCCTGCATTGCTGTCATTTACTGCATTATTTCCATTGTCTTCTATGGAATCTCCCATGTTCTCTGCTCCATCGCGGATATCATCCCCCAGGTCTTCTACACCGTCTTTTATCTCTCTTCCTGTATCTTCTATGATTCCGTCATCTCTGTTGGTATCTCTATTGGTATCTCTGTTGGTATCATTTCTGTCTTCTGTTGTTGCAGAATCATTCTTATTGTTTGTGGTGTTGTTATCCCCACAGGCAGTCACCCCACACAAAACAGTAACTAACAGCAGTCCCGCAATAACCTTTTTCATGTTCTTCATAATGATTATTCTCCTTTTCTATTAAGTTCTGCTGTTAATATGGACAGATTTCTCTTTTTTATACTTTTTCACAAAAAAAGAAGGAGATTATCACAAAATGTAATACGCTCCTTCTTCTCTTCCTGTTTCTATGAAATGTCAGCCATTAATCACATGGCTCATGTTATACATACCTGCTGCTTTTCCTTTCAGGAATTTGGCAGCTTCCACAGCGCCTTTTGCAAAAACTGTTTTTGAATAAGCAGTATGCTTAAATTCAATCACTTCATCAGGTCCTGCAAAAATCACCTCGTGCTCTCCTACAATCGTGCCGCCCCGGACCGCAGAAAGACCGATTTCTTTGGAATCTCTCTGTTCCCGTTTCTGGCTTCTGTCATACACATAGTGATATTGATGATCCATAGCTTCGTTTAAGCTGTCTGCCAGCGCCAGCGCTGTTCCGCTTGGGGCATCTACCTTCAGGTTGTGATGACGTTCTACAATCTCCATATCAAATCCGGCTGCTGCCAGAACCTTTGCTGCATCCTGAAGAAGTTTCAGCAGAGTATTGATTCCAAGTGACATATTCGCAGAACGAAGCACTGCTGTTTTTTCTGCTGTCTCTTCTACTTTTTGTAACTGCTCCTGAGATAATCCTGTAGTACACAGTACCAGAGGAAGCTCCCTGCTGCCGCAGTATTCCAAAACAGCATCTGTTGCCTTTGCAGAAGAGAAATCAATCATCACATCTGCCTTCACATCACATGCTCCAAGCTCTGTAAATACAGGATAGGAATAACGTCCTGTATCCTGCAAATCTACGCCTGCAACGATTTCTGCATTTTCATCTTTGGACACAAGGTCTGAAATAACCTGGCCCATATGTCCATTACAACCATTCATAATGATTCTGACCATTTTCTTATCCTCTTTTCTTCTGTATCTCCATAAACCCTCACGCCAGTTTCAGTCCAAAATCTTTCATGGCATTTTTCAGCACTTCCTTATGTGCATCTTCCATTTCAGAAAGCGGCATACGGAAAGGCCCTACTTCTTTTCCCATAAGGTTCATGGCTGTTTTTACCGGAATCGGATTTACTTCGCAGAATAATCCATGAATCAGCGGAAGCGCCTTTAACTGCATCTGGCAGCTTTCCTTTACATTGCCTTCCATATATTTTGCCACAATATCATGTGTATACTGTGGCGCCACATTAGACAATACAGAAATAACACCTTTTCCTCCCAGAGAAAGAATCGGTACAATCTGATCATCATTTCCGGAATAAATGTCACATTTTCCATCTGTCAGCGCCGCGATTTCCGCTACCTGAGAAATATTGCCGGATGCTTCTTTTACTCCTACAATATTTTCCACATGGTTTACCAGATACGCAATGGTCTCCGGCTGGATATTTACTCCTGTTCTGCTGGCAATGTTATACAGAATAATCGGCAGCTTCACAGATTCTGCGATTGCTGTGTAATGGGCAATCAGTCCTTTCTGAGTTGCCTTATTGTAATAAGGGCTTACCAGAAGCAGCCCGTCTGCACCATAGCGCTCTGCCTCTTTTGATAAATGAATCGCAGTTTCTGTACAGTTTGAACCAGTTCCTGCAATAACCGGAATTCTTTTATTTACTTTTTCTACTGTGTACTTAATTGCCTCCAGATGCTCCTCATGAGTCAGTGTAGAAGACTCACCTGTGGTACCACAGATTATGATTGCATCTGTATGACCTGCAATCTGTTCTTCCAAAAGTTCCCCTAATTTTTCAAAATTCACTTCTCCATTTTCTTTCATGGGCGTAACAATGGCTACACCTGCACCTGTAAAAATAGACATATTCTTCCTCCTCACGTCAGGTTCCTGTTTTCCTTTGTATTTTATTTCACAATCTCTAAGGAAACAACTCTGTCTGCCACATTCTTTAAGGCATCTGTTACAATGTTTCCTGTCATAATCAGTTCTGTTTCCTGAGACTTTGCTCCAATCACTCCCAGAATGTCTTCATCTGAGACAATTCCAAATTCCAGGGCTCCCAAAATCTCATCCAGGATCAGCATATCGCACTCTTCTGTTGCAAGCACTTTTCTGGCAAAATTTAATCCATTTCGGATATTCAGATTTTCTTCCAGTTTTTCTTCCGGAGTTAAATCTTCATAATAGTTATCTTTTTTTTCAAATCTAAATAACCGCACATCTGGTTCCAGGGCTGATAAATAATCCAGTTTTGATGTTGCCCTTCCTTTTAAAAACTGGATTACAATGGCACGTTTCCCGTGTCCAATGGCTCTGATGGCCTGACCAATAGCAACACTGGTCTTTCCTTTTCCTGGGCCACAGTAAATCTGTGTCAATCCCTTTTCTTCATCCATAATTTACACCTCTTACAGACCGCTTTCTCCTGGTTTGTTATTTTTGAGTTGTGTATATATTACTACACCTGTGATTATATTGCAATAAATATTAGTCAGCGTACTCAAGTTTGCTGACTGAAACCTCATAGGCGGTCCGTTTTTCGGTTTGGTTTTCGTTTAGTTTTTTGATGTATTCCCGGCTTTGGATGCGGCCCCACAGGAGAACGTGGCCTCCTACTTCAAAGGCGGATGCATATCTGGCATTTCTGCCCCAGCATATGCATGGTATGTAATCGGATTTTCCATAAGGCCGGTTTACTGCCAGCAGCAAATCAGCAATTTCTCTTCCCAAAGGTGTTTTTCTGTATACCGGTGGTTTACAAATATAACCATCCAGGAAAATCTGATTGGTTTTTATGGAATCATCTGCCTCCTCCACAAAGGAAAGCTCTCTTACAAAAACAGACAGCACCAGCCTGTTCTTTTTCTCTTCGTGACGGTTATAGGAACGGAACTGCCCCTGCACCATAATGTATTCTCCTTCATAATCCTGTGTAACGTCTACCAGACGTTCTGAAACCATCAGTGGTATTCTGTCCTCAGAATCGCTGAGCCTTTTCACCAAAAGGTCTACCAGGTAGAACCCTTCTCCATATACCTGGTGGCTGAATGTAAAGCCGGATGCGATTTTTCCCATAATGGACACCTGATTGTTTTCAATAATTTTATCTGCCATGATTTGTTTCCCCTTCCTCTTTCTGGTATCTTGTCTATATCATGTTTATTCAGGCAGGTTCTCTTTTAGAACCAATTTTTTATTTTTTTTTGAAAAAATTTTATTTTCCCTTGTAATTAAGAAGAAGTATGATAGAATAAAATCCGTATTTTACTGCAAAAACCAGGGATTACAGGGTTTTTTCCCCATCCCTGAAGCATAGAAAATTTTGAAAAAGCCAAGAAAAGAGGTTCTATAATGAAACAAGCAAGAGAAGATATCAGAAATGTTGCCATTATTGCCCATGTTGACCACGGTAAAACAACTTTGGTTGACCAGCTTCTCCGTCAGAGCGGTGTTTTCCGTGAAAATCAGGCAGTTCAGGAGCGCGTTATGGACTCTAATGACATTGAGCGGGAACGTGGTATTACCATTCTTTCCAAAAATACTGCTGTATACTATAAAAATACCAAAATCAATATCATTGATACACCTGGACACGCGGACTTCGGCGGTGAGGTTGAGCGTGTTTTGAAAATGGTAGACGGTGTGATTCTTTTGGTAGACGCCTTTGAAGGCGCTATGCCTCAGACAAAATTTGTTTTAAAAAAGGCTCTGGAATTAGACCTTCATGTTATTGTATGTATCAACAAGATTGACCGTCCGGAAGCCAGACCAGATGAAGTTATTGATGAAGTTTTAGAGCTGCTTATGGATCTGGACGCTTCTGACGAACAGTTAGACTGTCCGTTCCTTTACGCTTCTGCAAAAGCCGGACACGCTGTGTTAGACCTTGGAGATACTCCTGAAAACATGGAGCCATTATTTGAAACCATTTTAAAATATATCCCGGCTCCTACCGGTGACCCGGATGCTCCTACCCAGGCTCTTATCAGCACCATTGATTACAATGAATATGTAGGACGTATTGGTGTAGGCAAAGTAGAAAACGGCAGCCTGAAGGTAAACCAGGATGTGGTTCTGGTAAACCATCATGATGCTTCCAAAATGAAAAAAGTGAAAATCAGCAAGCTCTATGAATTTGACGGTTTAAACAAAATTGAGGTAAAAGAAGCCGGTATCGGCTCTATTGTAGCCATTGCAGGAATTGCAGATATCCATATCGGCGATACTCTCTGCTCCCCTGAAAATCCGGATCCCATTCCATTCCAGAAAATTTCTGAGCCTACGATTTCTATGAATTTCATTGTAAATGACAGTCCTTTTGCCGGACAGGAAGGAAAATTTGTTACTTCTCGTCATTTAAGAGAGCGTCTTATGCGCGAACTGAATACAGATGTAAGTCTTCGTGTGGAAGATACTGACAGTACAGACTGCTTCAAAGTCTCTGGACGTGGGGAACTGCATTTATCTGTTCTTATTGAAAATATGCGTCGTGAAGGCTATGAATTTGCTGTAAGCAAAGCAGAAGTTATTTATAAAGAAGATGAAAGAGGACATAAGCTAGAGCCAATGGAAATTGCTTATATTGACGTTCCGGAAGAATTCTCCGGTACTGTCATCCAGAGGTTAAGTGAGCGAAAAGGTGAGCTTCAGGGAATGAGCCCGGCAAGTGACGGAAGCACACGTCTGGAATTTCATATTCCTTCCAGAGGATTAATCGGATTCCGCGGAGAATTCCTTACTTCTACAAAAGGAACCGGTATCTTAAATACTGCGTTTGACGGTTATGCGCCATACAAAGGAGATTTACAGTACAGAAAACAGGGCTCTCTTATTGCCTTTGAAGCCGGTGAATCCGTAACTTATGGTTTATTCTCAGCACAGGACCGCGGAACCTTGTTTATTGGACCTGGAGAAAAGGTTTATTCAGGTATGGTAATCGGACAGAGCGGAAAACCGGAAGATATTGAATTGAACGTATGTAAGACCAAACATCTTACCAACACCCGTTCCTCTTCTGCAGACGAAGCCCTGAAGCTGACACCACCAAGAATCTTGAGCCTGGAACAGGCTTTAGACTTTATTGACGTGGATGAGCTTCTGGAAATCACGCCGGAGTCTCTGCGTATCCGTAAGAAAATCCTGGATTCCCGCCTGAGAAAAAGACAGAGCTTCAAGAAATAATTCATAACAAAGCAAGACAAAACTTTCAAAATATAGTTGTATCCCGTTTGCAGATATGCTATAGTAAAAGTGTAACAAAAGAGCAACCGCCCACAAGGGGTTGACCTATATAAGTCTAGCATAGAAAATGCCACCTATACCGGTCAAAGTATGAGGGTGGTTTTTTCTATGCCTTAAACCATCAGTGACAAATCATATAAATGAATGTCAGCAGTGACAGTATGAACATTCCAAAGGCCATCAGGTCTTTAAAATCAAATTGATTTTTATTATTGTTCATCAGCACCACCCCCATTCTATGTAGAATAGAGGTCAGCCACCCTGTAACACGGTTGTTCTTATAAACAGTATATCATGATTTATTCTCTTTCCAATCCTATTTTCAGTTATTTTTATTTTTTTCATCTATTATTGTTACTTTTTTATCAATCCAAATCAGAACGCATTTTTCCATCAAAAAATATCTTATGTTTACCTTTCCTATTATCTGATTATTTATTATTTAACAATCTTTTTTCTTTCTTTTGCACCGTAATCATGATAAAATACACTTACAAGAAACTTACAGTTTTTTTATTTTCTTCTCAAATCATATTGACAAACATTTAACAATGAGTTGCAATCATCTCAGATTTGATTTTGTTAATTTTTTATCAATATGACAAAACAAAACTTTTTCTACTTCTGTTTATGAAAAACAGACTACTATTTTTTAAGGAGGATTTCCCATGGCAAAAAAACCAGAAACAACAACACCGGAAACCAATAATAGTGTAGAAGCTCTTCAGGCAAAAATTGCTTCTATGCGGGAAGCACAGAAAAAATTTGCTTCTTTTACACAGGAACAGGTAGATAAGATTTTCTTTGAAGCTGCTATGGCAGCCAATAAAATGCGTATTCCTCTTGCAAGAATGGCTTGTGAAGAAACCGGCATGGGTGTCCTGGAGGATAAAGTAATTAAAAACCATTATGCTGCAGAATATACTTATAATGCATACAGAAGAGTAAAAACCTGCGGTGTCATTGAAACAGATACTTCCTATGGAATTAAAAAAATTGCAGAACCAGTTGGTGTAGTAGGCGCTGTAATTCCTACTACAAACCCAACCTCTACTGCTATCTTTAAATGTCTTATTTGTTTAAAAACCAGAAATGCCATTATTATCAGCCCACATCCACGTGCAAAAAAATGTACCATTGAGGCTGCTAAGATTATTTTGGAAGCTGCAGTAAAGGCAGGAGCTCCGGAAGGCATTATCGGATGGGTGGAAGAACCTACCATTGAACTGTCCAACGCATTGATGAAATCTGTAGACGTGATTCTTGCTACAGGCGGTCCTGGCATGGTAAAGGCTGCTTATTCCTCCGGAAATCCGGCTATTGGTGTAGGTCCTGGAAACGTTCCTGTTATTATGGACAGCACCTGCGATATCCAGACTGCTGTTTACTCTGTCATCCATTCTAAGACCTTTGACAATGGTATGATTTGTGCTTCTGAACAGTCTGTTACTGCCATTGCTGATATTTATGATGAAGTAAAAGCAGAATTTATCAAACGTGGATGCCATGTATTAAACAGTGAAGAATTAGACAAAGTACGCAGCATTATCCTCACAGAAGCTGGTACTGTTAATGCAAAAATCGTCGGTCAGCCGGCTGCTGTTATTGCGGAAATGGCTGGTGTTACCGTTCCTGCTAATACAAAGATTCTCATTGGTGAGGTTACTTCTGTTGATATTTCCGAACCATTTGCTCATGAAAAGTTATCACCGGTTCTGGCTCTGTATAAGGCAAAAGATTTTGCTACTGCTGTAGATATGGCAGACCAGTTGGTAAAAGACGGTGGTTACGGACACACTGCTTCTATTTATGTACATCCTTCTCAGACTGAGAAGCTGAATATCTTTGCAGACCGTATGAAAACCTGCCGTATTCTGGTAAATACACCTTCTGCTCAGGGTGGTATTGGTGACCTGTATAACTTCAAGCTGGCACCGTCTCTTACCCTTGGCTGCGGTTCTTATGGCGGAAACTCCGTGTCAGAAAACGTTGGAGTGAAACATCTGCTGAATGTAAAAACCGTTGCAGAAAGGAGAGAGAACATGCTGTGGTTCAGAACACCGGAAAAGATTTACTTTAAGAAAGGCTGTCTGCCTGTTGCATTAGACGAATTAAAAACCGTATACGAAAAGAAAAAAGCCTTCATTGTAACGGATACTTTCTTATACAACAATGGCTATACAAAGCCGATTACTGATAAGCTGGATGAAATGGGAATTACCTATGAGTGCTTCTTTGATGTTGCCCCGGACCCAACTCTCCAGTGCGCTCAGAAAGGTCTGGAACAGTTAAAATCCTTTGGTCCTGATACTATTATTGCCCTGGGTGGCGGTTCTGCTATGGACGCTGCCAAGATTATGTGGCTCATGTACGAACATCCAGAATGCAAATTTGAAGACCTGGCTATGGACTTCATGGATATCCGGAAACGTGTTTACACCTTCCCGAAAATGGGTGTAAAGGCCATGATGGTAGCGATTCCTACCTCTTCCGGTACTGGTTCTGAGGTAACACCATTTGCTATTATTACAGATGCAACTACCGGCACAAAATGGCCAATCGCTGACTACGAATTAATGCCAAATATGGCAATCATTGATGCTGATTATATGATGGGACAGCCAAAGGGTCTTACCAGCGCTTCTGGTATTGATGCTCTGACCCATGCTCTGGAAGCTTATGCTTCTATTATGGCTACTGATTATACAGATGGTGTTGCGTTAAAGGCAGCAAAATTAATCTTTGATTACCTGCCTGCTGCTTATGAAAAAGGCGCTGATGACCCTATTGCAAGAGAAAAAATGGCAAATGCTTCCACACTGGCTGGTATTGCTTTCTCCAATGCGTTTTTGGGAATCTGCCACTCCATGGCACACAAGTTGGGCGCTTACCACCACCTGCCTCATGGTGTTGCCAATGCGCTGCTTATTGAGCATGTTATGCGCTACAATGCTGACCCGGCTCCTGTTAAAATGGGAACCTTCTCACAGTATCCATATCCACACGCAAAGGAAAGATACTGTGAAATGGCTCGTTTCGTAGGTATTCAGGGCAAAAATGATGATGAAGTATTTGAAAACTTCATCAAAGCCATTGCTGAACTGAAAGAAAGAGTTGGCATTAAGAGAACCATCAAGGACTATGGCATCACAGAAGAAGCCTTCCTGGCTACTCTGGATGAAATGGTAGAAAATGCATTTAATGACCAGTGTACCGGAGCAAATCCACGCTATCCACTGATGAAGGAAATGAAAGAAATGTATTTAAAGGCTTATTATGAAGGGTAAAAAAGAGAATTTCTCTTAATATGCTGATTTATTGACATACTGACGCAATCCCGCATGTGGTACCTTCCAAGCTCAGTCTGCGTTCACTTTGAGCCTGTAGTCTCAAAGCGTACTCGACAAATTTGCTTGAAAGATATCCGCATGCGGGATTGCTGGGTTATGGCAATTATTTTATCTGTTCCGACCATAGACATAGTTACTAATTTATATCCTTTGTTCAGCATTTCCTCTGATTTTTTCTCAATAGCTTTTGCTAAATCTTCTACACCAGTAGAACATTCTACAACAACTGATTTATATACTAAATTGAACATTTTACTCATCTCCTTTTTTGTTCTTTCTATCCCACCAAGTACCTGCTAACGAACAACTTCCTCCCATAACTATAAAAGCAATCATAATAAGCCAAAATTCCATGATTTTCTCTCCTTTTTAATTTGTTAAATGCTGGCAAATAAAAATCATACCAAAACATATCATAAGTGCGATTACACCTGCAATGAATGCAAATATGATTTTTTGATAATTTCTTTTTCCTATTTCTTGTTGTGCTTCATCATGCGTTAATTGTTTTCCGTCAATAAATGCCAAAATTTCTTTATAGGTTTGAATGTCATAGTTCTTTTTGAATTTTTCAATCTTACTTGCCGTATAGAGCGTTATTGCGAACAAGCATAACCAGATAATAATTCCTATATTCCCCTTAATACTAAATAAAGGATAAGCGCTTACAGCTACAACTATTAATTCAATCAGGAAAACTCCACTTATCACATTAAAGTTTTTAATTGTTGCTTTTTCTACAACCTCCCTCATCTCCTTTATATCGTCTTTTATAAAATTATCTAAAGACACATTGAAGATATCAGATAAAGTAATTAAGCTTTTAACATCTGGACAACTTTTATTTGTTTCCCAATTAGAAATAGTTTGTCTTGAAACAAATATTTTAAGAGCCAGCTCTTCTTGAGAAATTTTTTGTTGTTCCCTAAGTTTCTTGATTTTTAATCCAATATCCATCTTGAATCTTCTCCTTTATTGTATCTGAATATCACTATTTTGTCTGTCAAAAGCCTTTGACATTGCCCTTTTTCCCTTGTCAAAATAGTTTTACATGGTTTATATAAAAAAATTTTTAAAAGATTCCCAGGTGTTCCAGGAGGGTTTTGGTTCCTAACAGAATAAGGATGATTCCTCCGGCCAGTTCTGCTCTGGATTTGTATTTGGAACCGAAGATATTACCTACTTTTACTCCTGTGGCGGAAAGGATGAAGGTAATGACTCCAATAAAACCGGCTGCCAGAATGATGTTTACGTCCAGGAATGCAAAGGTGATTCCCACTGCAAGTGCATCAATACTGGTAGCCACTGCAAGTGGGAACATTTTTTTTGCTTCCATTCCTCCAACCGGGCAGGAATCGCCTTTTTCTCTGGATTCCCGAATCATATTGATTCCAATGAATCCCAGAAGGAAAAATGCAATCCAGTGGTCAATGGAGGTGATTTTGTCTTTAAACTGGCTTCCCAGAAAATAACCAATCACTGGCATTAATGCCTGGAAGCCCCCAAACCAGAGTCCCGCCAAAATCATGTGTTTAGGCGCCAGTTTTTCAGTAGCAAGACCCTTGCAGACAGAAACAGCAAACGCATCCATGGATAGTCCCACTGCAAGGGTAAAAAGTGTAATAATATCCATTTTCAATTTCCTCTTTTCTTAGCATGTCCGTTTATTATAGCACCAGGATTCTACGGTGTAAATCACATATTTTTCTATTTACCTGCAGCCGGAAAAATTTTATAATAGACCTAACAGCAAGAACGGAAAGGAGAATTTTTTATGCTGAAACATACTTTTAAAAACCCCCTGCTTCCTGGGTTTTATCCAGACCCTTCTATTTGCAGGGTTGGGGAAGATTATTATATGGTAACCTCTTCTTTTGTGTATTATCCGGGACTCCCTATTTTCCACAGTAAGGACCTGGTTCACTGGGAACAGATTGGACATGGTATCCACCGTCCTGACCAACTGGATTATAAAAATTGCGAAACTTCCCTGGGGCTTTGGGCTCCAAGCATTCGGTATCATGAGGGAACCTTCTATATTATTAATACCTTTGTGTCCGAAGGCCGTGAAGCCAGAAGAGACAACTACATTATCACTGCCACAAATCCTGCCGGCCCCTGGAGTGACCCTGTTTTTGTGGAGGGCGCAGATGGCATTGATTCCAGTTTGTTTTTTGATGATGACGGTTCTCTCTGGTATGCTGGAAATTTCATCAGTGAGGAAAAGCTGTATGAGGGTCACCATGGCATTTATCTCAACGAACTGGATCCGGTAACCTTCCAGTTTAAAGGGCCACGCTATATTATCTGGGATGGCAAGAAATCCTACAGCCGCTGGATTGAAGCGCCTCATATTTACAAAAAGGATGGCTGGTATTACCTTATGGTGGCGGAGGGCGGAACTTTTATTAATCACAGTGTCCAGATGGCACGCTGCCGCACCATTAACGGAGATTACGAAGTATGCCCAAGAAACCCTATTATTTCTCACCGCCACATGCCTGTTCTGAATCCTATTTCTGTCACAGGACATGCGGATATTACTGACACTCAAAATGGGGAGTGGTGGATGGTGCTTCTGGCTGTGCGTCCTTATGAAGGCGGACATTATAATCTTGGTCGTGAAACCTTTATGGTTCCCATGGTATGGGCTGAGGACGGCTGGCCTATGATTGACAATGAAACAGGTCTGGTAAATGAAGAAGAACGTCTGCCAAATCTGCCAAAATGTGTTTATCCCCCTATGCCGGAAAATGACAACTTTGAAAGCAGTACACTCCAGATGCAGTGGAATACCATTCATCCACCTCTGGACATGTTCTACAGTCTTACACAGCGCCCCGGTTATCTCCGGCTGAAGCTCCGCCCGGAAGTCATGGAAGAAATCTGCACCCCTTCTTTTGTGGGAAGAAGACAGCGTCACAAAGAATTTCTGGCAAAGACAGCCATGGAATTTACCCCTTCCACACCTCTGGAAGAGGCTGGTATTGCTCTGGTACAGGACGACCGTTTCCATTACCTTATGACCGTAAGAGAAAAAGAAGGAAAACCTGTCCTTCAATTATGGAAAACTGAGAAAGGCGTCCGTACTTTGGTAAAAGAAACCGTGTTAAAAACTGGTGAAGGGGACAAAACCTCACGAATTTATCTCAGCGTCCAGGGACATACAGATGGTTATACCTTCTACTATGGGTATGATGAACAGGAAATGATTCCTTTTGTTTCTAACATGGATGGCAGCCTGTTAAGCTCTGTGGTAAATGAAGGCTTCACAGGAGCTTATATTGGTATGTATGCCAGCTCCAACCATACTGCATCTGAAAATCATGCGGATTTTGACTGGTTCAGCTATCAGGGAGAATAAAAAACATTTATGTAAACTAAAAGGGTTCCAGGAATCAGGAGACTTTTTCTCCATGATTCCCGAAACCCTTTTATAAACAGGAATTAAAAGGCATCCTGAATCTGTTTGATTAAATTTTCCACATCTGCTTTCTTTACCAGAAATCTCTGGGTGCCATTGATTTCCACCAAATCATAAGTATCGTCATACTGATAATAGGCCACACTGATTTGCGGCGCTGTGTCCTGATTTCTATTGTAGGTCACAGTAAGAAGCGCCTGGTTTTCTGCTTTTTCAGCCTCTTGTTTTGGCTCTCCTGCCAGCATCACAGAGGATAACGCCTGATATAAAGTGGTAAAATCTTCTTTTTCTACTTTCTTTTTCCCAAGCTGATATTCCTGCTCCTGTGTATTAACGGACATTTTGTATGTCTTATCTTCTGTCATAAGTTCTATGTTCTTTACAGTTTCAATGTTAATCAAAACCGGAATTTTCAGGATATAGTCATAGGGATTTAATCCATAAACACTTTCTAAAAGAACCGCAGGAAGTTTATAAACTTTATCTTCAAATCCTTTGACTGCCGCATAATGATTTCCTTCCCCATCTTCATTTCCAAGAATGATTTCCGCTTGGGAATCCGCGTACAGCGTACTTTTGGCTTTCTCAGCATCCTGGGTATTAACAAATTCCAGGGAAATACTGGTGGTGGAATCGGAAAGTCCTGTCTCTGTCCCTTCCTCTATTGGAACCGGAATCTGAAGATTCATTTGGCACAGGATATCAAACAAACCATACATTTCCTCTGTATTTACAGTCATGGTTTCATCATAAGGATTTAAGATTTCCCAGTAATCAAAGTCCATCTTATAATCTGCCGGCTCTTTGGACAAATGAAAAATCTCTTCTCCGTCCTTTGTAAGCACCACTTTCCGGATTCCATCCTGGATAAAAGCAGGATTTTCTACTGGTTTTGGCTCTGGCTTTTCCGGCTGTTTAGAAGCTTCTGTCTGCTTGCCTGTTTCTGTTTTGTCCTCTGACTGTGTTGTTTTGGCGTCCCCGCACCCTGCAAGCAGCAAGGCAGCCAGGCACAGGCATAGTCCTGCCTGTTTTGCCTTTCCTGTCCATTTCTTCATACTTTCCGTCCTCTCTTTCCTGTCCTTTTGCAGTTTACAGGGTTACGGAAACCTCCACCGGAGCTTTTCCTGTAAGTCCTTTGCTTCTGCTGTCTGGCTGGGATACCCCTGCAAACAAGGTAAAGTGTTTGCTGTCTACATGACGTTCTCCCTGTTCATCCACTACCATCATAGCTCTGTTTGGAATGGTAAACTTCACGGTTTTACTTTCTCCTGTCTGTAACGCCACTCTCTTAAAACCGCAAAGGCTGTAATTACGTACTGCCAGAGGAGAATCCGTATCCTTTATGTAAACCTGAACCACTTCTTCTGTTTCTCTGCCATGATTCTCAACTTTGACTTCCAGTTCAATATCTGACTCCGCAGTTACCTGATTTACTACCTTTGCCTCTGTCACCTGTACGTCCCCATAGGTAAGTCCATATCCAAATGGATACAGGGCTTCTTTTTCCATATAACGGTAAGTGCGGTTTTTCATAGAGTAATCGGTAAATTCCGGCATTCCCTCCAGGTCTCTGTAGAAGGTAACCGGCAGTTTTCCGGATGGTGATACCTTACCAAATAATAAATCTGCCACTGCTTTTCCGCCTCTTGCTCCCGGATACCATGCCAGAAGCACTCCATTGCAATGTTCCTCTGCATAGCTTAAATCAATGGCGCTTCCTGCCATAAGAACCACAATGGTAGGTTTTCCTACTGCAGTTACCTTTTCGATTAATTCCTCCTGAACCTTTGGAAGATGGAGGTCTCTCTTATCTCCGGACGCATCGCTGTTTCCGGTATCTCCCTCTTCTCCTTCCAGGGTTTCATCCAGACCAACACAGAGAACCACCACATCACTGTGCTCTGCAGTAATCACTGCCTCTGAAATCCGATCCTGATTCCATGCCAGATTTTCCACTTTATCCCTGGATAAATGGCAGCCTTCGGAATACAATACTCTTACCTCATCTCCCACTTCATCCTGGATCCCTTCCAGTACGGTAATATATCTGGATGCGGTTCCATGATAGTTTCCAATGAGGGCTGCCCGGCTGTTGGCATTTGGCCCTACCACGCCAATGGTTTTCAGCTTGCTCTTATCCAGAGGAAGCACACCGTCATTTTTCAGAAGAACACTTCCTTTTCTTGCCATATCTACAGCAGCTTCCAGATGTTCCCTGCATTCCACTACTTCATATGGAATGTCATCATACTCACTGCCATCAAACAAGCCCAGCAGATATCTGGTGGTAAACAGACGCTCTGCTGCCAGGGTAATCTCTTCCTCAGAAATTAAGCCTTCTTCCACAGCAGCCATAAGATGCAGGTAAGTATTCCCACAGTTTACATCACAGCCTCTCTTCAGAGCCAATGCTGCAGATTCTCTGGCATTTTTGGTAATTTTATGATTTTCATGGAAATCCCGGATTGCCCAGCAGTCAGAAACGTAATGTCCGTCAAACTGCCATTTATCTCTTAACACATCTTCCATTAAATACTGATGTCCACAGCAGGGCTCCCCATTGGTTCTGTTGTAGGCTCCCATCACAGACTCTACATCCGCTTCTGTAACCAGCGCCTCAAAAGCAGGCAGGTAGGTTTCCCACATATCTTTTTTCGTTGCTTTTGCGTCAAATTCATGACGGATTGCCTCCGGTCCGCTGTGTACTGCAAAATGCTTTGCACAGGCTGCCGCCTTCATCACAGGTCCTTCTCCCTGAAGCCCTTCTACAAATCGCACACCCAGGCGTGAGGTAAGATACGGGTCTTCTCCGTAAGTCTCATGGCCTCTTCCCCAGCGCGGATCTCTGAAAATATTCACATTTGGAGACCAGAAAGTCAGCCCTTTGTAAATATCTCTGTCATGATGTTTGGAATATTCATTGTATTTTGCTCTTCCTTCTGTGGCAATAATGTCTCCCACCTTCTGCATAGCATCTTCATCAAACGCTGCCGCCATACCAATGGCCTGTGGAAACATGGTTGCTACTCCGGCTCTGGCTACCCCATGCAGAGCTTCATTCCAGTAGTTATAAGTAGGAACCCCCAGACGTTCCACTGGTGATGCGTCATACTTTAGCTGAGAAGCCTTTTCCATTAAGGTCATTTTTGATACCAGTTCTTTTGCTTTTTTTCTGGCCTCTGCCCGCTCATTCTTATAGTTTTTCATAATCATCCTCCAAATTGCTTATTTTGTTCTTCTATTTTACCATATTTCTTTTCATATACCTCTCAATAATTGCTCTTTTACAGACAAATCTTGCCTTCCTTTTGAATTTCCTCTCTATATTTGGTCGGAGATTTCCCTGTATGCTTCTTAAAAGCAAGGGAAAAATAATTGGTATCCCGATACCCCACCATCATGGCAATCTTTCCTGTTTTCAGACTGGTAGTTTCCAGCAGGGATTTTGCTTTCTCAATACGCTTACGCACAATATATTCGTTACATCCTTCTTTCGTTACTCGCTTAAACAATCTGGAGAAATAATTAGGCGTGATGTAAAGAGAGGCCGCTATATTAGCTACTGTAAGCTCTTCTGTTAAATGCTGGGAAATATAATACTTTGCCTGGTCTATAATCTCATGAACATTTTCTTCCTTTCCGCTTAACATCTGAGAAAGAAACATCTCAGTAACCTCACAGGCCTCTTCTCCTGATGCAGAGATAAGGCTTTTCGACAGCGCCTCCAGTTTCCCTGATTCTATTTCACCTAAATCCCCTGTATAGGAAAAATATGTTGCGGTGGCAATTTCGAAGCAAAGACGTCTCACTGTCTGCTGAGACAGATTATAAGACTGGGTCGCTTTACAAAACGTATGGAAAGCCTTCATCACATACTCCGGATTTCCAATGTTGCTGCACATGATTCCTTTCAGTTCTGCATAAATATCCCGAAAAATATCATTTTTTCTCTTTGCGCCAAAAGTCTGGATAATGTCCTGAATCCCTTCTTTCTCAGTATTGAGCAGATACTTTGCATCATTATAAGAAATATACAGATTTTCCATTCCTTCCGCAACACTGCCAATAACCATTTTAGGATTGGTATCAAACTCATCCTTTAATATATCAGAAAGCTCCTCCGTTTTCTCCAAAACCGAATCACTCTCTTCCTTTAAAAAATATACCACAGCAATCGTTCCATCGTCATCCGAAAAGGTCACGCCATCCTCCTGGGCATCTACCACGCTCATACACACATTTTTTACAGACATGGCTCTGAAATTTTCTTCCGGCGGCTTCTGGGACATGTAAAGCGTTGGAACAATGAGTACCATCTGCAAACGTCTCTGACCATCAATCCCATAAGAAATTTTAAGCCTTTCCAAAAGTCCCGGTATTTCTCCTCTTCTGTGAATTAAGTCCCTCATGATTTTCTCTAACTGTGTCTGCTCTACCGTGCCCTGGGTGCGCTGCAAAATCAGGGAGCTTTTCTCCTCCGCCTTTGCAGCTTCCAGATATTCCACCTGCGCCTTCACTGCCTTACTTAAAACCTCTTCATCCACTGGCTTTAAAAAGAGATCCTGCACCTGGAGACGCAAGCTCTGCCTTGCATACTCAAAGCTGTCATATCCGGTAAGTACCAGTACCCGAAGCCTGGGCTGCCGCTTTCTGGCTGCTTCGATTAGCTGCAATCCTGTCATCTCAGACATCTGAATATCCGTAATCATAATCTCCGGCTCATATTCTTCAATAATCTCAAGAGCTTCCCTGGCGCTTGATGCTGTAAACACCTCACAGATGCCAAGAGCTTCCCAGTCTATGACTTTTTTAATGCCCATGCGTATCATTTTTTCGTCATCTACAATTAATATTTTATACATTGATTATGTCTCCCTGCAAGATTCCCGGTTCCACTTCTGTCACATATGGAAGAGTGATTTCCACTGTCACCCCTCCAGACTCATTCTTTACATAATGAAGGCCATATTCTTTTCCATACAGCAATTCAATTCGTTTATTCACATTTCTCACACCATAGCCAAATCCTTCATCATACTCTGATAAGTGCTGATTCATTTCTGTAATCTGCTCCTGTGTCATACCTGTGCCGGTATCTGCAATCAGAATCTTTACCAGTTCCCCCTGACGCGCTGCACTTAATGAAATACTTCCCTGCTTCCCTTCTTTGATTTTAATGCCATGATAAATAGAATTTTCCACCAGAGGCTGAAGGGTCAGCTTTGGTATCATTGCCTCTTTGCAATTTTCTTCTACATAAATGCTGCTTCCAATAATATTGTCATACCGCATATTCTGTATAATCAGATAATTCTGCACATGTTCCACTTCTGTTTTCAGCGGAATCACATCATGTCCCTTACTGAGACAAATCCGGTAATACCGGGCAAGGGCCTTTACCAAAATAGAAATCTCCTGGTTTCCGTCAACCACTGCCTGCCAGTGAATACAGTCCAGAGTATTATAGAGAAAATGAGGCTGAATCTGGGACTGCAGGGAATTAAAGCGAATCTGTTCAATCTGGTGCTGTTCCAGCTTCACCTGCTCCATCAAAACTAAAATTTCCTCCATCATGGAATTAAAGCCTGTTGCAAGCTTCACGAAATCCTCACCCATATGTTCCTCATCAATTCTGGCTGTCAAAGACCCGGCAGCAACATCATCCATTTTCTGTACCACATTGTCCAGAGGTTTATAAATTTTCTGAATTACCCCTTTTACAATCTGCAGACTAAGGGCAACCACCCCTACCAGCACAATGGTCATAAGCAGAATTGTACGGATACTGGGCTTGTACAGTTCACTGGAGGAAATGCTGCTGACAATGTAATAATCCCAGTCCGGCACCTTCTGATAAATGTAAAGCCTTCCATCCTGGTTAAAGCTGCCCTGCATGCCTTCCAGTTTCTTCTCATATCTGGCGTCTCTGCCGATTTCATCAATCTTTCCGGCTGCTACAATCATGCCTTCTGTATCTACCAGTTCCGTTACCTGCCCTGAATCTTCCTGCTCTTTTAAAATCTGTTCCAGTAAAGAATTGGAAAAACTCATGCAAAGCAAGCCTCTTTCTGAAGAAATCGTCTGTACATTGTAAACAGGGAAGTACACATTTAAGGTATATTTTTTTCCTTTAAAGTATGCGTTGGTAAACCCTGCTTTGATGGAACCCTTCTGGACATTTTTTGCCTTCTGGTAATCCTTCCTGTAGGTTTTCTGAAAGTCCGTCTCAACCAGCCCATTATTGCCGCGATACAGATAATCCTCCATCTGATAGCTCACCACTGCAATAAAGTTCATATCCAGATGCATGTTCTGACAGCTTGACATAACATTTTTCGCATCATTGGCTGCCTTGGAATAATTTGCATCCTGCTTACTGTCACATTCCAGGTAACGCTGGATGGAGTTATCTAAAACCATGGCGATTGCCAGAGATTTATACCGTTCCAGGGTACTCTGAAAATTTTCTGCCATAGTATCATTCTTTGCCTGCAGCATTTCTTCCGATTTACTCTTTAAAGACGTAACCGAAGATACCGTTGACATGACGAAAAAAATCAAGGTTGTAATCATTAAGGCAATGGTAATAAGCGCCTGCATCTTCCGGTCAAATTTCCAACGACTGATTTTTTCTCTCCATTTTTCCATAGTATTCTCCTGTCCTGCCTGAATTGATGTCTCATTTTATGGTACAATGTTACAAGCGATATTATATCAGAAAAGGCTATCACATAAAACAGAAAATTTCATGCAACAGCCTCTTCCAATAAAATTTTTATCAGCCTTTTACAGCTCCTGCGGTCATACCCTTCACCAATTTATCCTGGAAAATAATAAACAAAATAATCATTGGCAGAAGTGATAAGGTAAGAACCGCCATAATCATTGGCGTATTCATGGAATACTGTCCCTGAAATTCCCAGATTGCCAGAGGCAGAGTACGGTTTGCAGAGGACTGAGTCAGTGTGTAAGCAAAGGAAAATTCATTCCACATGTTTACACCATTGTAAATAGCCAGTGTCGCCAGACCAGGTTTTGCCAGAGGTAAAATCATGGCAAAAAACATTTTAATCTTTCCACATCCGTCAATTTCTGCGGATTCCTCAATTTCTCTTGGAATCTCTTTCATAAAGCTGGTTAAGATAAACACAGAAATAGGAACTGCAAACGCAACATAGGGACCAATAAGCGCCCAGATACTGTCATATAAGCCTGTAGATTTCGCCATTTTGAAAACAGGAATTAAGGTAATATGTACTGGTATGGACATGCAGGCAACAATAGCCGCATAAATCGTTCCAGACAGTTTAAACTTAAATCTTGCCAGAGGATAGGAAGCACAGGCTGCAATGAACAGCAGTAAAGTCAGAGATACTGCCAGCACAATAACACTGTTCATGAAATATGTGGTAAATCCACCTGTGAGAACCTCTTTATAGTTTTCTATATAGAAGGCATCCGGTAGTGCAAAGACTCCTTTTACCAGCATTTCAAACTTCTCTTTAAAGGAGTTTAAAACCATAAAAATAAATGGCAGACAAGAAATAATCAGGTAACCGATTGCAAGAACAAAGGCAACGATCCAGCATATCACACTTTTTCTCTTATTTTTCTTAATGCTATCCATATTCTTATGCTTCCTCCTTTCCTTTTAATAATTTCATGGTAATCAGAGCTACCATGGAAATCAGAATAAACATACCGCCTGCTACTGCGGAACCATAGCCCATGTTAAAGTTTTTAAAGGACTGTTTATACATATAGGTTGCCATTAACTCTGTGGAAGTACCAGGACCTCCTCCTGTCATAACATAAATCAGGTCGAAATATTTCAGAGAACCAACCATGGAAAGGATGGCTGCGCTTTTCATAGAAGGAACTAAAAGCGGCAGTGCAATTCTCCAGAAATACTGTCCTCTTGTAGCACCGTCAATTCTTGCAGCTTCAAATACATCATATGGAATGTTGGTAAAAGCCGCCATAAAGTACACCATATAAAATGGGGTAAACTGCCAGCAGATAACAATAATAACCGTAAGAAGCGCGGTCTTTGGATTGCCCAGAAGGTCAATATTTCCTCCTCCAAACCATCCTGAAATCGTACTTACAATTCCACCGTTTGTTGCCAGCGCGTAGGTGAAAAGGAAACCGATTGCTACAGATGACATCAGTAAAGGAACGAACCAGATTACTTTAAAGATTGTAAGCTTCTTGCCTCCAAAGTCAAGAAATGTTGCTAATGCCAGACCAATAGGAATCTGAATCACAATGGAAAGAACCATAATCACCAGATTGTTCCGAAATGCAATCCAGAAATTTTTATCTGTCAACAGGGTTTTCCAGTTTTCAAATCCGATAAATTCTTTTGCTGAAGAAATACCGTTCCATTGATAACCACTGGTAATGAATGTATCAATAATGGGATAAAGTATAAATACAATCAGCAAAATGGTTACCGGTGCCAGAAACAGGGCTGCCACCTTTCTTGTGTTTCTCTGTCTCATCTCTAACAGAGAAATACCTTTTTCCTTCATTTTGAGACCCTCCTTTTGTTACGTTTGTGCCTTATTCCCTTTGTCAGGGAAAGGGAGCAATCAACAGGACAGCTCCCTTTCTTTATTTTTATTCCGCTTTAGTTGCTAAATAGTCATCCATGGCTTTCTGCATAGATTCCTGTGCCTCCTGTGGAGTCATGGTTAATCCGAAAACTTCCTGTAATCCGTCTAAGTGTGCTGTAGATACTGCCGGTGGCAGATACTGGTCATACCAGAGCTGGATTTCAGAAGCATTGTTTGCTGCTTCTACTACTTCTTTGGTAATCGGGTCTGTCAGCTTATCTTCAATACCTACAACCGGAGGAATCTTTCCATTTTCCACTTCAAAGTCAATGACTTCATCGGATAAGTGTGCCTCTGCACATTCAAAAGCTGCCTCCAGCTTTTCACCTTCACAGTTAAATACAATAAACTGGTCACCAACTGTACCAATCATAATGGATGGGTCTGCCTGAGAACCTTCGATTGCAGGGAATGGGAACCATCCGATTTTTTCATAGAATTCTTCACTGTCTGTTGCAAAAGTACCTGTATACCAGGAACCGCACAGAAGCATACCTGCTGTCTCCTGATACATAAGCTGTTTTGCCTGTCCGTCATCTTCGCTTAAAGAGTTTACACCATCTGGGAAGTATCCATTTTTCACCCATTCCTGAATCTTTTCACCGGCTTTAATAAAGCTTTCTTCTGTGAATTTTCCTTCTCCTGCAACTGCCTTCTGGAATGGCTCCAGTCCACCGTAACGGGCTGCCAGGTTCATGAAATACATGGAGCCTGTCCATTTGGAGCTGTTAGCAAGAGCAAATGGAGTAATTCCATTTTCCTTTAAGGTGTCGCAGATATTCTCCAGGTCTGTTAAGGTTTCCGGTTCTTTTAAGCCATACTTATCAAACATTTCTTTATTATAGAAGATACCTGACATGGAAACATTCTGATAAGGCACTGCATAAATCTTGCCATTGTATGTAGCCTGTCCTACTGCTGATTCCATTAACTTGTCTTTAATTTCAGAATTATTAAACAAATCATCAATAGGCTGTCCAAATCCGGAATCAATGTATTCATACATAGGACCGCCGGACCAGCAAGAATACATATCCGGACATTCACCTGAACTCATGGCAACCACCAGTTTTTCCTTATAAGTATCGTTCTGAGTTGGCACTACGGTTACTGTGTAGCCAGATTCTGTCTCTGAATTAAACTTGTCTACTGCTTTTGCAATCACGTCCTTGTCCGGGCTTTCTGTACCAATGTTCCAGTACACGATTTCCTTATCGCCGCCTTTTGCGTCACCGCCGCTTTTTCCTTTATCTCCGCCTCCACCACAGGCTGCTAAAGATGCTGCCATAAGGACACTCATGGAAAGTGCTGTTAATTTTACCGTTCTTTTCTTCATACTTGTCTTCCTCCTTATTGAATTTGCGACCCTTTGTTCAACTTTGAGTCATTTGATAGGTTTATCTTATCATTTCTTATGCAATTCGCCTATTTAATAAAATGTCCAGATTCTATAATTTTCTTACCTCCTTGCTTTTTGATTTTGTAGAATTTTATAGAAAAATCTCTTGACTCTACACTTACTGTAGCCTTTATCATGTAGTTTGTACAAAAAATTTTTCCATAAAAGGAGGTTCTGTATGAACAATCACGCTGGAACAACTGCCTATGAAAAGCCTGTTACCCTGAAAAACATTCTCCGTTTCGCGCTGCCTACCATTGCCATGTCTCTGTTTATGTCTTTTTATACCATGGTGGACGGATTATTTGTGTCAAATCTCATTGGTACAGAGGCTTTGTCTGCTATTAATTTAACAGCTCCTGTTATTTCTCTGGTAACTGCAATCTCTACCATGCTGGCAACTGGGGGAAGCGCTGTAATCATGAAAAAAGTGGGAGAAGGAAAGGAACAGGAAGCACGGGAAGACTTTACCTCTTTGATTTTGGTAAATGTGGCAGTGGGCATACTCATGTGCGCCATTGGATATGTCTGTATGGACTTTATTTTTTCTCGCATGGCCTTATCAAAAGCAGTGACTGGTTACTGCATAGATTACCTAAAAAATTATCTGCTCTTTACAGTTCCTATTCTGTTAATGAACAACTTTTCTCTCTATCTGATTGCCTGCGGAAAATCTGCCTTGTCTCTTTTTTGTTCTGTAGGCGGCGGGATTACTAATATTGTTCTGGACTACATCTTTATCCGTCTTCTTGGAATGGGAACCAATGGCGCTGCTGTTGCCACAGGACTTGGATATTCTGTAACTGCTGTAGTAGGTTTTATCGTCTTTTGTAATCCGGAAAACCTGCTGCATTTCCAAAAGCCGGTCTGGAGATTTTCTGTGCTAAAAAAGGCTGCTTCCAACGGCTGCTCTGAAATGGCTACAGCTCTTGTAACGGGTATTACTACCTTATTATTTAACTGGAGTATGCTGAAATATGCAGGAGAAAATGGTGTGGCTGCTATTACGATTATTATGTATGTACTTATGTTTGTCAGTTCCCTGTTCAGCGGCTATTCCTATGGAGTTGCTCCTATGATCAGCTATTACTGCGGAGCCGGAAATCACGCTAAACTAAAAAGACTGGTGCGCACCAGCCTGTTGATTATCCTGGGGATTTCCCTTGCATCGGTTGCCATTTCCATAGGCATCACCCGGCCTCTGGTAAGTATTTTCACCAGACCGGACAATCCTGTATATCAGCTTGCTGTTACCGGAAACCGACTTTGCAGCATTGCCCTGTGCTTTATTGGATTTAATATTTTCTCCAGCAGCTTGTTTACTGCCTTAAACAACGGTGTGGTCTCTGCTGTTCTGGCTTTTTCCAGGTCTTTTGTATTTATGGTTATCTGCCTTCTGCTCTTGCCCGCCTTTTTAGGCGTTACCGGAATCTGGCTTGCCAATCCACTGGCAGAAGGAATGGCAATTATATTGGCAGGAATCATGTTTCTGAAACACAGGGATACTTATCACTATTAACTCCATAAAAAAGGAAAGCAGCAGCACCTTTTCTATTACAAAATGCTGTTGCTTTCCTTTTCACTTTTTATCATCTGTCTCTATCTGTCCCATTTGTCGCACAGAGAGTTAATCTGGTCTGCAAATTTTGCCAGATCCTTATTTGCTCCGCCTTCGTTATTACGAATCACGCTCATTAAGCGGTGGCCTGCTGCCAGAAGCCTTGCAAATACACCTGCTGCTTTCCGGTTCTTAGCTTTCTGCTCCGCATGTTTCACAACAATGCCCACTGTATGTTTTGTTACTTCATTGGTAATCAAATCGACTTCTGTTCCACTATAGGGAGCCAGAACACAATAGCCCAGTTCATCCTCCAGACGTTTTGCAAAAATATCACAAACCTGGTCATCACCATGAGCCACAAACACCCGCTTGGGCTTTTCCTTAAACGCAGATGCCCACCTCATAAGCCCCTGATTATCCGCATGACCGCTAATGCCAGGAAGCCTGATAATCTCTGCATTTACATGGATATCCTCACCAAAAATCCTTACATCCTGGGCGCCTTCTACCAGCGCTCTGCCAAGAGTTCCCACAGCCTGATATCCTACGAACAGAATCGTGCTTTCTTTTCTCCAGAGATTGTGTTTCAAATGATGCTTAATCCGCCCTGCATCACACATACCACTGGCAGAAAGAATTACCTTTGGTTTATCATCAAAATTAATGGCTCTTGACTCATCACTGGTAATCGACAAACGCAATCCATGGAATGTAATGGGATTAATGCCTTTCTCAATCAGATCCATAGCCTCTTCATCGTAACATTCTGTATAATGTTCCTTAAAAATACTGGTAGCCTGCACTGCCAGCGGACTGTCCACAAACACTTCAAAGCCCGGAAATTCCGGAAGCAGATTGTCTTCTTTGATTTTTCTAAGGAAATATAACATTTCCTGTGTACGCCCTACTGCAAAAGAAGGAATCACCACATTTCCTCCTCTTGAGAATGTTTTTCTGAGTACTTTGGTGAGTTCTTCTACATACTGTGGCTTCTCTCCATGGCTCCTGTCTCCATAGGTGGATTCCATCACTACATAATCTGCACTCTCGATGTATGTAGGATCTTTTATCAACGGCTGATCCAGGTTTCCGATATCACCTGAAAATACAATTTTGCGTTCTTCCCCGTCTTCTGAAATCCAAAGTTCAATACTTGCAGAACCAAGTAAATGTCCTGCATCAACAAAACGTACTCGAATTCCTTCTGCCAGCTCAATTACTTTGTTATACTCACATTCTGCAAACAACTGGATGGCGCCCAGGGCATCTTCCATGGTGTAGGCCGGTACAAATTCCGGCTGTCCGTTCCTCCTGCCTTTCCGGTTTCTCCATTCAGCCTCAAACATCTGAATATGAGCGCTGTCACGGAGCATAATGTCACATAAATCACAGGTTGCAGAGGTTGCGTAAATAGGACCACGAAAACCTTTCGCATAAGCCAGTGGAAAGTTTCCAGAATGGTCAATATGAGCATGGGTCAGAAGTGCAAAATCCACATCTGACATCGCAACCGGAAGATCCTGATTTTCGTACTGATCCGGTCCCTGTTCCATACCGCAGTCAACGATAAACTTCTTACCTGCCGCCTCCAAATAATAACAGCTTCCCGTCACCTCATGAGCAGCACCTATAAACGTCAACTTCATAAAGAAAACCCCCTTTGCTGTATAATAAATGTCATACTAATATTATACAACATATAAGGGGGTTTTGATAGGGGGATGAAGATTAAATTTGTGGGAAGGAAAGGGAAATTATTTTATTAAAAGACCGTCTGTAATTCCAGTCTGTGACTCCGTAGTGCTGCCTTTAGTAGCAACACCAACTAATTTCAGTCTGTAATAATATCCCTTGGTCACACTTATATTATAACTTTTTATCATATAGCTGTTATTTTTCTCTGTATTAGAAAAAGAGCCGACATTTATCCAGCTTCCATTCACTAAACGCTGCAATGTCATATCTAAGGTTAATTTATCACATGTAGAACTACCATATACCGACCCATAGATATTTACACTCCCATTTCCATTATTAGTAATCCTACCTATTACCCTATTTAAAATATTCCCCTTTTGCAGACTTTCGTATGTGACTTCTGAAGACATTTCATTGGTTAAAACAGAACCATCTACTCTCTTCCCGTCACTTGAAGCATAAACATTTAAGTTTATAGAGTATACTAGTATTACTGCGATGATACTACAGATTAATTTTTTCATTTTCTTTTCTCCTTTATTTAATACAATATTTTTTCGGCTATACTAACCATTTCTTCCTTCGGAAGTTTTCCAAATAACTCATAATATACATTTTTATGTTCCCATTGCAGGATATATGTAGGCTTAGAATCACCATTCTCTATAATTTCATATAAATCTGAAGTTAAATTTAATGTCAAATCACTATTTATATCTTCAATACTACTCATTTTATCGCTTTGCAGTATGCTGACAGCTTCTTTCGCATTAAATAACGCTATAAGACATATATCCTGTTCTTTGTAAGAATATCGAATAGTTGCTATCTGTGCATCTAATACCACTGAATGGGATTTATATCTCATTCCATCCGGCATATAAAACAGCGTGGGCATTTTCACCCCCAATGCTGACTCTATCTCCTCCTTTGCAATTTCTTCTCCATCTTTACTCTCTATAACATCCACATTATTAATTTTAGTTTTCATTTCATCATGTAACATGGTATTGACCTTCCGCATAATATACGCTCTATTAGCCTCACTGCTCATGGAAACTCCGAAAACACCAATAACAACCGCAGCGGCCACTGCTGACCACTTCATCACCCTTTTTCTAATTGTAATTTTGTTTGTTTTGTGAATTTTCTTTTCTCTTCTACTCTGATTTTTCTGACTATCAGCAATACCCATTGCATCTTCTTTTTCTGTAATCAGGCTATTTTCTTTTGCCTTTGCCAAAAGTGCCTGAAATTTTTCTTCTGTTGGCTCCCATTCCTCTCTATCCGGAATATCCTGTATCTCTCTTTCAATAAATACTGCTTCTTCCATATCTTCAGGACTGTATTCGCCATGAAACGTCTCGTCATACTGGTCCTGGGCAGAAAGAGTTTTTGTTCTGTTATTCATCTCAGTTATTTTGCCCATGAAACTCCTATCTTTCCTTGACTTTTTCTGACAAGTGTATCATATTATCTTATAGTTACTATTTTGAATAAATCAGGAGGAATACCATGAAACATATCGTACTCACCGGTGGTGGGACTGCCGGACACGTTACCCCAAATATAGCCATGATTCCACGTTTAAAAGAACTTGGATATAAGATTTCCTACATTGGTTCTTATGACGGAATTGAAAAAAAACTAATTGAAGAACTGGACATTCCCTATTATGGAATTTCATCCGGTAAACTCAGACGTTATTTCGATGTTAAAAATTTTACTGATCCATTCAAAGTTATGAAAGGTCTTTTTGAGGCTAAAAAATTAATGAAACAGCTAAAACCAGACGTTGTCTTTTCCAAAGGAGGATTTGTAACTGTTCCTGTTGTAATAGCTGCCAGCAGGAAAAAAATTCCTACTTTTATCCACGAATCTGATATGACACCGGGTCTTGCCAATAAGTTATCCATTCCATTTGCTACAAAAGTATGCTGCAACTTTCCGGAAACCGTATCACATCTTCCTGCTGACAAAGCGGTCCTCACCGGAACGCCTATCCGCCAGGAATTACTAACCGGAAATCCTGAAAAAGCTCTGGAATTCACTGGATTTACTCCAGCTAAACCCGTAATTCTGATTATTGGCGGAAGCCTTGGCGCTGCTGCTGTCAATGACGCTGTAAGAGCCATTCTTCCGGAACTTTTGAAAGAATTCCAGGTAATCCACCTTTGTGGAAAAGATAAACTGGATGAAAGTTTAAAAGGCACTAAAGGTTACGTTCAATATGAATATATCAAAAAAGAACTTGCCGACTTATTTGCCCTCTCCAGCATTGTAATTTCCCGTGCAGGAGCAAATGCCATCTGCGAACTCAGCGCACTGAATAAACCGAACCTTTTAATTCCTCTTTCTGCCCGTGCCAGCCGCGGCGACCAGATTCTAAATGCCCGTTCTTTTGAACGTCTTGGCTACAGCAAAGTGCTGGAGGAAGAAGAAATTACAAATGAGGTTCTTCTGGACGCTATTCACGATTTATACAAAAATCGTGAAACATACATTACTGCCATGTCCTCCAGTAAACACAAGGATTCTATTGAACAAATTGTGCAATTGTTTGAGAAAGCAGTAGCCAAATGAAGCTGCTGACTATACGTCTTTAAACTTATCTTTGTAGTGCTTGTGAATCCAAACTCTTATCCTGTGCTTCTTGGCTCTCAAACTTTCTACTGAGATGCCAAGGGCACGTGCGATATCTTCTGACTTTTCATCCATTAAAATGCTTCTCTTTAAAATTTCATACCAGTCTGTATTCTTTCTCTTAAATTCTTCCAGCAGTTCATCTATCAGTTCTCCTACCTCAAGCTTATGCATAATCTCCTCTTCTGTGGTAATCTCTGCATAATTTCTGCTGGATATCCAGATGCTATCGCTATCTTTGAGATTTTCTTCTGTTTCCGGAATAGACGCTGTCACTTCATGAATCTGGTAAGATCTTCTGCAAAAATCAATGGCTTTTCTCCTTGCTGTTACCATTAACCATTGTTTATAATACTTTTCCTCTAAAGTATCTGCCTTTTTGCAAAACAAAAGGAAAACCTCCTGACAGATATCCTCTGAAAAGTCAGCATCATTTAATACGCTATATATAACCTTTCTCACTAATTGATAATAATTTTGATAGATTGTACGGAACTTGTCTTCTGTCATTTTTTCATCCAACTTTTATTCCATAAGAAATTTCTCTAATATTTCGTCTCTATCCTCTGAAGTCAATGTTCCAGGAGTCCAGGTAATTCCTGCTTGATCTCCCGCTGTTCTTGGTATCAAATGCATATGAAAATGAGATACCGTCTGTCCTGCTGCTTCACCATTGTTCTGCACAATGTTATAGCCATCACATTTTAGAATATCTTTCATTTTCGTTACAATTTTCTTTGCCAAAACCATAGCATGCGCTACCGTCTCATCTGGCAGCTCGTAAATATTTGCATAGTGAGCTTTTGGCAAAATCAGAGCATGTCCTTTGTTTGCAGGGCCCAAATCCAGAATAACTCTGAATTCCTCATCCTCATACAGAGTGGCCGAAGGGATTTCTCCCTTTGCAATCTTACAAAATATACAATTTTCCATTTTTCTATTTCTCCTTTCATTTATATATCCGAAATTAACAGTACAAATGTTACGCGAACTTTTGTCGAATTTTGGCATTTTTTGTAAAAATCTTTTATTTGATATTTAAAATCAACAGTGTTACACTATCAAATGGAAAAGGGAGGATATTATGGCAATACAAACCAATCAATCAAATACTTTAACATCTTCAGAACAAGGTTCAGATTATAAGGCACTTTATGAAGATTTATTAGCTCAACATCAGATGATACTGTCACTGATTTCCCATGAAGTCCGCAATCCTGTAACCTTAATCAATAGTTTTCTTCAACTACTGGAGTCTCATCACCCTGAGCTTTCTCAAGATTATTATTGGCTTAAAGTCATGGAAAACATGGACTTTCTGAAATATCTATTGGAAGAATTTTCGGAATTCAACAATTCAAAAACTCTTCGCGCACAGGAATTAGATTTAGCACAAATTTTCCGTGAAACCATTGAATCCGCGGCTCTATCTATGGAATCCCAAAATATTACCATTTCGCTGAATGTGGAATCTGATATTCCAACACTAAAAGCAGATAGAATAAAATTAAAACAGCTTATTTTAAATCTTCTTAGAAATGCAGCCGAAGCTATTTCCAGCCAGGGTACCATTTCCTGTTCGTTGAAGTGCGAAAATAATCATATTCTTATATCCATTCAAGATAGTGGCTCTGGTATTCCTGAAGAGTACAAAGAAAATCTGTTTGTCCCCTTTGTTACTCATAAACAGGAGGGAACCGGACTTGGCCTTGCAATTTGTAAACGAATTGCCGAAGCTCACCATGGAAGTATTTCCTATTGTTCCCAGCCTGGGAAAGGAACAAAATTTACTGTTATCCTGCCTGTAAACTAATTTCCTTAATATCTCATTTTAGGCTTACGGTATAACAAAATTCCAAGAATCAATCCACAAATCAGTCCGCCAAAATGAGCTGCATTATCAATTCCCACACTGGTAACACCATGATAAAGGCTCAACACGGCCATAAGTATTAATTGACGGACCGTAAAGTTCTCTATACGGCCTTTATTTACTAAGACTACATAAATCAGAGCGCCAATCACAGCAAATACAGCTCCTGAAGCGCCTGCAGAAACCACCTCCTGTCCTTGTTTCAGTTCTACAAACAGGGACAGAAGATTGGCTCCCACCCCCCCTGCCATATAGACAACTGCATATTTCCATCTACCTAAATTCCGTTCCAGACAATCACCCAGAAAAAACAACACCAGCATATTATTTCCCAGATGTTGAATTCCAAAATGGAGAAACATTGATGTAACCAGGCGATAATATTCTTTTCCCTGTACGATTGCAGGTGCATATGCTGCACCCCAGCGGTACATGTGACCCGTAGACAGAGCCGAACCCGTCAGTTCCACCGCTAAAAATACCAGAATGTTTGCCAAAATGAAAAAAGTATTCACAGGAACACGTTTTCTATTTCGAACAAACCGTTGAAAATCACTTTCTCTTCGATACTCATATTGATTCATGCTTTCCCCTATTGAAAAATTTTCTTTATTTAATGTGTTAATATTATAAAACTTTTTATTTCTTATTGCAACCCATAGCCTAATTCTCTCGACTCTTTTATACACACATATCGAAATTTTTTTTGTGCGAAAACAAGAATATCACCATTTTTTAACTCATATTCTTCTTCCGGATTAATCCATATTTCGTTTAGCATAGTTCCATTTCTAGAATTTAAGTCAATCAGGTAATCCTTCCCTTTTCTGTGAATAATTTTTCCATGCATTCTGCTGACCGTTGGAACATCCAGGCAGATATCTACATTTTCTCTCCACTTCCCTATAATAGTAACCTCTTTTTCCAGAGCAAATCTCCTGGGGCTCTCCCATTCTAATTCCTCTAAATAGGCTCCTGGCATTCTGTTTTTTTGTAACAAAACCGTAGTTCCTATTTCCTGCTCCGGTTTCTGCAAAACTTCCTCTTCTCTCTCTTCATACACGTTTTCCTCAGATAGAGTCTGTACTTTTTCCTGTTTTCTCTTCCAGAACAGATACCCGATTCCACCAATACTTCCTATGCTTCCCACAATGCCTGCAATCCCAACCCAAAAGTAAACACTGCCATACCTCCACAAACTCCGTACAAAAAGGAATATTCCGGCTCCTATCAATATGACAAAAACCGGCCATAATTTTCTCAGTATACTTTCTGTTTCTTCTTCATCTTCTTTATAAAAATCATCTAAAATCTTTTGTCGTTCCAGTTCCTCTTGTGCATTCTGATACTTTCCTTCTTCCACACGCTCCTCTTTTTGTGTATTCATGTGACTTTTCAGGAAATCCATTTTCAGATTTGATTCCATAGATTCCTTATATACACCATAGCCAAGTGTCACTGCCTGTTTATCTGTATGATCAATTTTCGGTAATAAATACTCTGTTAATTGTCTGAATTCCATCTCTATACTGCCATGAGCAAACGGAATCCAGACAAAACAGTATCCATTATCTCCCTGATTTCGAAAAATACAAGAAGGCTGTAAAAGCAAAAAATCCCGATTCAGAAGATATTCATCCAGTCTCTCCATAATGCGGAAAACACTAAGAAACAGTTCTTCCAGTTCCTTATATCCAAATTTTCTTTTCTCAAATAGATTCTGGAGACTTTGGCATCCTGTGACTTCGTAGTAAAAAAACTCATCTCCATTCATTTTCTGTATTTTACAGGGAAGAAGTCCTGGCACCTGGTTTTCCAGCAATATGCGAATCTGATACGTCTCCCCTGTTTCCAGCTCTGTTCCGGGAATTACCATATAATTTTCGCTCATACTTCTCTTATACCATATCTCCATCTGCTTTTTCCTCCCCTCTTGCTTCTTTATTGAAATCCACTGGCAATTTTCCTTGCTTTTTGCACCTTTTCGATAAACAACACTGGTCTGATAATCTTACTTTTTACGCTTGTTTTCCTTCTCCAACTTAAATTTTGAAATGGTATTTTCAAATTTTTATCAAAGGAAACCTGAATTTCCTGCTTGTTTCCAGATACTACATAGGTGTCTTCTTTTGCTCTTGATGTCTGCCCTGCTTTTTCCACCCCGTCTGTTCCTCTTGTAACTGCCATTGTACTTCCGTAAACAGCGATCTCACAGGCTCCTGCTGTGTCCCAGACTCTTTGATAGCTTCCTAATAAAAGCAAAAGAGATGCAAACAATATCAAGAGCCACACTCCGCTAATCATGGCCATTTCCACTGTATAGCTTCCTTTTATCTTACGCTCCATAACCCCGCACCTGCCATTCCCAAGAGCAAAAAGGGAACAAATGCAATCTGGCTGTCCCTGCTTTTCTTTCTTATTATAACCAGATAAATAGCTGCTCCAAGCACACCAAATAATGCTGTTCCAAGAACCCCTAAAGTTTCCCAAAATCCCATAGAAAATCCTAAAATCAAGGTCAAATAACCATCGCCATAGCCTACTGCTTCCTTTGACAGCTTTCCCATAATTAACATCCCAATTCCCGGTAAAAGTCCTGTCAGTGCAAAAATCAGCCACTCTGAAATTTTCTCTGTTCCACCAATCTGACGCCCGATTTCATAAATAAGAACCACTGCTGCATATAACCTGATTTTCCACAAGGAAATTTTCTTTTCTCTCAAATCTTCCATACTACAGATTCCCAACATTCCCATATGTATCATCCATTTTGTTGTCATGAGCCACCCCCACATCTTTCACAGGCATGAAACGCGCCTGTCTCTGATTTTTTTACCATTTTTACCGTTCTTTTAATCCCCCCGCAATGAACATCATTGTGATATGCGGTTCCGTGCTGTGTGATATAAACGCTGTCATTTGCTGAACCCTGACCAATGCAATTCTCACAGGGATGATAGCTGCTTCCATACTGATTTCTGTCTGCCTGCGCCTGTTCCAGGGAAACCTTTTCTACAGAAAGGTCTAAATGTGTACAGGCAGGCGAAGTATGGTAAACACTTTCCCAATCTGTTACATAAACCATTTCACAGTCTTCACTATTTCCATGCAAAGTTCCATGAAACCCGGTCCATGCTCTTGCCTGGCTTTTTACAGAAATCCGAACAGGAAACAATTGAAACAACCCTGATGGGATTTTATAGGAAAAAGAAGCCTTCAGTGAAACCATATCATTGGAATATCCTGAGCCCAAAAGCATAATTCCATTTACTCCTCCCTGAATACCGGATAAACGCTCTGCTTGCAGACACTCTCTGATTTTCCTGGTCCCATAAGCAACACATATCCCATCCTGAACTACTCCTACCGGTGAATTATGATCCTCCGGCCCACAATAAGCATACATCCCCAATTCTTTCGCCCCTTCACACATAGCGGTCTGAATCAAGGCAGAAATCCGATACAAGTCCAACATCCCTGTAATCACAACTACTACCAGAAAGAAAAGGGGCAGAATGAATGCGCTTTCCACAGTAAGACTGGCCTTTTTCTGCTGAAGAGAACTTTCCTCCTTATTCTTTTTTTCTAATTTTCTGTGTTTCATTTTCCCTGCCCCACTTTCTACATGTCATATGTATACATACGTTCTGCCTGCCACTGTTTTCCCTCCGGTCCCTGAATCAGAAAAGAAAAGGAAACTGCGTCCACACAGGCATCCATAGCAAATGTCTCTTTCCCTTCTGTCTGCCTCATATTCAATTCTATGATATCCATGGACCGCATAACTGCCTTTTCCTTCGAAGACATGGAAAACAATATCCGCAAATAATCCTCATACGTAAGCCCCTTGGTTCCCTGTCCTGTCTGACGGGCATTTAGATTACTCAACTGAGTTTGCCAGGATGCATGATCTTTTATGAGTGGAATTTTCCCTCCTGAAAGTAAGGTTCTCACATCAGCCAGACTTTCCACATATGCCCATCCGGCTGCCAAAATTGCCTGGACTAAGGTCATTCCTTCCGGAATCAAAGTCAGAAAGGATAATGCCGCGGCACATGCCTCCAACTCTGCTCTTTTTTGTCCGTTTGTATACAGATAAGCAATATTAGACACCTCGCGTATGAGCAGTAGCCGATTTACCACATAAGAAAGATTACTCTTATCGGAATCTTTTCCTCCCAGAATGTACTCTACTTCATAGTCCAGAGGTCCTTCGCTGTTTCCATCTGTATAGCTGCTCATATGTTCCAGAATATATTCCTGCACCCATATTTTATCCAAAACAGAAGTATCGTGTTCAAGCTGTGGAAAATCTCCCATTCCGGTTTGCAAAGTCCTTTTTGAAACCATTGTTGTAGTATCGGTTTCCTTTTGAGAGACCGTGGTTCCAACTGGTAAGACCATACCAAGAAATCCATTATTTCTGATATTTCCAATAATGTCTAAGGGATTATTATTCTCTGAAATCCCCTCCATAGGCTCTGTTTCTTCTGGAATTGCCTCAGATATACCGCCATCTTGTATGGCTTCCTGTTCATTCATAATATCGGCAGCCTGTGTAAGCATGTTCTGAATATGCTCAATGCCTTCTACTCCCAGATTTCCTTTCATATAACGTATCATCTGCTGTTCCACTGCCTTTCCACTACTGTCAGAAGCAATTCGAAAGCCATCCACGCCACTTCCAAGAATCTGGCATTTTGTAAGCCCGGAAGACAAAACCGGTTCCATATAATATTCCATCTGATTCACCATCTGCCCCATATTTAACGTTCCCTGTCCATATCCGCCATCCAGAAAAAACAGATGATACCTTTCTAAAAGCTCCTGATCATATTCTGAAAAAAGTGAATATAATCCTGTATCAATTCCATTAACTGCCTGTGTTCTTGCGCATGCCACTTTGGAGGCTTGAAGCCCTGCTGCCACCAGGGACAGCAGGACTAACATCATAAGGCTCATAGCAACCGTCATACTTCCTGTTTTCTTCAACCTTTCACCGCCTATATACTGTTGCTCTGTTTTGTAATTTTCGATAAAATGTTCTTTACAAGACTGGTAAGCTGTTCTTTAAAAATCAGCACAAGGCCAATTAATACCACCAGAATTAAAATAATTTCCACTACACCTACCGCATCTTCTTCCTGCCAGAATTCTCTCCATAACTTCATCTTGTATTCCTCCTTACATAAAATTTAAAAAAGCGGGTACCATAAGAATAATCAGCACTACAATTAGCTGCATTACCATGGGGAGCAATAGCTTAATCCCTGCTTCTTCTCCCTGTACTTTAGCATTTCGTTTTCTTTCTTCTGTAACAGAGGCAGCTTCCCGCTCCAGCAATTCCAATGAATTTTCATTCCCTTTTCTCAGATTCTGAACCAGTAAAACGGAAAGCATCTTATACTGAGAGAGCCCAAAACGTCTTCCCATTCTTTCATATGCCTCTGCTTCATATACACCCCCTTCCATTTCTTTACAGGTTTTTACCACCTCCTCGTATGCCGCCCTCTCTCCAAGCTGATACTTATCCCGATTTCTTAAATAACCGGCTGCCAATTTTTCCATTGCTTTGCGAATAGAAAATCCAGCTCTCAAAAACAAAACTAATTTTTCCACAATATCAGGATAGTCCCTCTGCATTTCCTTTTTCCGCAACTCTTCTCTTTGCTTTTCCTTTTCTTTTGCCAGAGGAAAAATACCAATTCCCAGAATAACGGACAAGGCGCAGATAAGAAGTCCCGTAGGTTCCTGTTCTGTTTCGTAATGTAGTTCTTCACCATCTACTGTTGTAGGAAGGAGTAATTTCTCCTGTTCACTGCTGCTGAGTTCTTCCGCCTGATTCTGAATCTTTCTGGCAAGCTCCTGCTCCTCATTTAATGGAACCGGATATACCTTCACTGCTTTTTGCCAGATTTCCTCCTGCTCTCCAAGGGAAACAGCGCAAAACACCATGGTATCTTCGCCTTGAGTATTCACTGTATCTCCAATTCTTCCTTCCCAGCTTAAAATTTGCGGATTCTCTGTACTCCAGGACAGTCTTGCCGGATTTTCTTTGATCTCCCCTGGAAATTCCATATGATGATGAATCTCTCCTTCTTCTGTCTCTTCCTGAAACCATTGTTCCAGGTAGGTAAAGGCCTCCTGTATGAATTCTTTCTGTTTCTCTTCCCCATAAGTTTCTTCCTCTACATAAATACGAACTTCTTGTTCCTGATTACCTTTTTGAACCTTTAAATTCTGTTCATAAGCCCCCTCTCCATAAGGATTCCGCAGTAAATACTTTGTATCTGTATTTTGCCTTTCCTTCACATAAATTCCAATTCCCAATAAATTTCCAAGTAAAACCACTAACACTGCCAGACAGATTTCCTTTCCCGGTTTTTGCCCTTTTTTAAACTTCAATATCCGTCAACCTCACTCCCCAGAAAAACGCAAATAAATATAGCGCCAGGCAGAAAGTCATAATGCAGATGCCTGCAGTGGTATCATAGAGTACATCCAGAAAGCCGGGAGAAGTGATGCGCATATACAAAATAATTCCCAGAGGAATGATACTCATAATCCTCTGCTCCATTTTCCTGGATGCCAGCATGGTATCAATTTCCTTTTTTACCTGAATCCTTTCTTCCATAGAAGCGATACATTTTTGCAGGATTTCCTTCATATTTCCTCCCATCTTTTTAGACTGTACCAAAATATCAGAAAAATTCAGGATGTCCTCTACCCTGCTTCTCATTCCAAGGTCATACAGTAGTTCTTCTAATGGAATACTATGTTTTAGCTGAATTTCCATATAGGAAAACTCCATGGTCATTTCTGCTGTTTTTCCGTAAATCCGCTCCAAATCCTTTCTGGTCTCCCGCACTGCATTATCCAGGGAATACCCGGCTGAAATTCCTATCTGCAAGGCATTTAGGGCTTCTTTAAATTGATAGTGGATACGCTTTTTGCGAAGCTGAATCTGCTGTCTTTTCCTCTGTCTGATATACCAGGCAGCAATAGGAAGTATAAAAAGGAACACCGCAGGACTCTGATAAAACAGATAGTTAATGGTGCAGCATAAAACCACTGCTTCTGCTGTATACTGCAGCCATTGCTTCCATGACAACTGGTAAACATTATAATCTATCTTTTTTCCTGTATTTTTCATAAAGAAATCCCTGCCCTTCTCAATTTTTCCCTGTGTTTTAATTCTCCTGTTTTTTCCAGCTCCTCTTTTCTGACAAACAGAGGATTTAATACAATTTCTCCTTCACACATTCGGTCAATCTCGCAGATTTCCTGTACTTTTCTACTCTTGTCCCTCATTCTTCCCAGATGAATAAACAAATCAAAACCTGACAAGATCTGTCTCCGTATAACCGGAATGGGAAGTTCAATCCCCATAAGCACCATGGTTTCCAGCCTGCTTATCATATCTTTGCAACTGTTTGCATGAATGGTTGACAGACTCCCGTCATTCCCTACATTGAAGTGCCTTTATATGGACTCCCTATGTTCCCATCATGCAGAAATACAATATCTGTACTTAATATACACTGTATATAACGTTGTTATCTTGCCATTCCACAGTTACAAAAAGAAAAGAGAGCCTTTCACAGCCCTCTATCATATCGACTATCTCATTCAATTGTCATACTCAACAGTTTGGCAACCAATGTCTCTAAACTTTTTCCCAAAAATGGGACAAAGTCTG